>Ga0222646_100012_pt1 | contig 120736 bp, 119 predicted proteins | sample AntAcemetagen293_FD_179819 | JGI IMG/M metagenome (GOLD analysis project Ga0222646, IMG submission 179819) | Saline water microbial communities from Ace Lake, Antarctica - #293 | ecosystem: Environmental > Aquatic > Non-marine Saline and Alkaline > Saline | place: Antarctica: Ace Lake... | reverse complement strand
AGGCAAATGACTTTTTTGTTTCTATTTTTAAATCTTAAATTAATGAATATTAAAACCAATATTCTATATGTTTCTATCACCAAGAGTTCTTTTTGATAATTGTTACGGCCAGTACGCTATTGCCGCTGTAAACGTTTTCAATATGGAACAAATACACGGTTTATTTAGGGCAGGGCAATTAGCAGATGCGCCATTCATTGTCCAAATGACCCCTTTGGCAAGAAACTATGCGCATTCCAAAATGTTATTGATGATGATTGAAGCAGCTTCAATCATATACCCAAAGGCAGTTTACGCAGTGCATTTAGATCACGGTAATGAGGCACATGCTTTTGACGCCATTGCCTCAAACAAATATAGCTCTGTAATGATCGATGCATCACATGATAATTTTGAAACTAATGTAATAAGGACTAGGGAAGTTGTTAATCGTGCACACATAATGAATGTTTTTGTTGAAGCAGAATTAGGTGTTTTAAGTGGTGTGGAAGACGGTATTTCTATTGATGATAAATATGCGAAATACACCAGGCCAGAAGAAGTCATTTCTTTTGTTAATTTAACAAATTGTGACAGTTTAGCTGTAGCAATAGGTACTAGCCACGGCGCTTATAAGTTTTCTGGAGGACAGGGAATTCAATTTGATATTTTAGAAAAAATTCAAGAAAAGCTTCCACGTTATCCAATTGTTCTTCACGGCGGTTCTGCTGTAAGCAAAGAAGAAATTATTAGAATAAATAAAAATGGAGGAAAGTTACTTGAAGGTACAGCTGGAGTAAATCCAGAAGAAATAGTGAAAGCTATTAAACATGGTGTATGTAAAATCAACATAGCCACTGATTTAAGACTTATTTGGACACGAGTTCACAGAGAGTTTTTTAACGAGACTCCTGATGTATTTGATCCCGTAATTCCCGGACAAATTTATATGGATGCGTATGAAAAATTTATGTTGGAAAAATTTGATCTTTTAGCTGCAACAGGTAAGGCTAATCTAATAATAACACAAATTAAAAAGTAATGACAGAATCATCTTATTTACTAGTTAAACCAAATAAAAAATTAAAAGTTTATCAAAAAATTACTCCTGAATCTGCAAACTGGAATCATCTTTATTTTGAAGCTAGAGAAATGAATTTCGGTGATTTTTGGGAGCATTCTACAGAAGAAAATGAATTAGTAATTGTTCTATTAGGTGGAAACTTTAAAGTTGATAGTGATAAAGGTAGTTGGGAAACTATAAACGGCAGAAAAGATGTATTTAGTGGAGTTGCTCACACTTTGTATTTACCAAGGCATACAAAGTTTAGCTTACAAGCAACTTCTGAAACTTTAGATTTAGCATACGGTTGGTGTAAATCACCTTTGGACTTCACTGCAAAATTTGTGACGCCGGAAAATACACCTATAGTTATTTTTGGTGGAGATAATGCCACTAGGCAATTTAATGACTTGGTGCCGCCTGGATTTGGATGTCATAGTTTAGTTTGTAGAGAAGTGTATACACCTTCCGGTAACTGGAGTTCTTATCCCGCGCACAAACATGACGAGCGGATACTAGATGATAACGGAAACGTATTAGAACCTATTCAAGAGGAAACCTACTTTTATAAATTTGAAAATACGAAGCCAGGCGCTTATGCCATTCAGCAAGTCTACACTAAAGATGGAGCCTTGAATGAAATAGCTAAAGCTAGTCATAATGATGTAATGATGATTCCTAAGGGATTTCATCCTGTTGTGGCTGCTCATGGTTTTAATTGTTATTACCTTAACTTTTTGGCTGGAACTGATCAATGTTTAGCAAATACTACAGATCCTGACCATGAATGGATTTATAATTCTTGGAAAATTCAAGATGATCGTTTGCCATTAGTTACAGCAAAAATGAATACGACAAAATAATAATACATATGAAAGAAAGGAAGTTTGATGTTATCACCTTTGGAAGGTCTTCAATCGATTTATATTCACAAGATATTGGAACTACTTTTAATGACATCACTGGTTTTGATGCATTTGTAGGTGGGTCTCCTTTAAACATAGCGGTTGCACTTTCTAGATTAGGTTCAAATGCTAGTTTACTTACAGCTGTTGGAAATGACAAAGTTGGGGAATTTATTATAAACTTTTTAAACAAGGAAAATGTAAACACGCACTGCATACCAATAAAAAATACTGCTCGTAGTAGTGCTGTAATTCTAGGAATTGAGCCTCCAAATAAGTTTCCATTAGTATATTATAGAGATAATGCTGCCGACAGTCAGGTAAACATTGATGATGTTCAAAAATCAAATATTCAAGAGTATAAAATACTTTTAATAAATGGAACGGCATTAAATATTGAACCCAGCAGAAGTGCTACCTTTTTTGCAGCCGAAGTGGCAAAAAAAAATAATGTAGATGTAGTGCTAGACTTGGATTTTAGAGCAGACCAGTGGCATGATTATCGTTCTTTTGGTCTAATGATAAGGGCCATACTACCTAAAGTAAACATAGCCATTGGTACTGAAGAAGAAATTTTGGCAGCTACTATGATTAGCGCCTCACAGGTAACCATTAAGGATCAACAAATTTCTGCTCCAGAAATAAAAGGAGATATCGATGACTCTATTTCACAATTACTTTCTTCTGGCATAGATATCTTATTAGTTAAAAGAGGTGAAAATGGAGTAAGTATTTATAAAAAAGAGGGTGCTAGAACAGATGTTCCTGGATTTAATGTTAAAGTATTAAATGTTTTAGGCGCTGGTGACGCTTTTGCTGGTGGTTTCTTGTATGGATATCTTCAAGGCTGGGATTTATACAAAGCATGTAGAATGGGTAATGCTAGTGGAGCTCAAATAGTAACTAAAAGGGGATGCGCCAATTTTATGCCAACCTTAGAAGAATCATTGGCATTCATAGAAAAACATGGTGGGTATTAATTTGACAGTAATATGTAAAAAAATAAAACATTTTCAATTACTAAGAGTTAAAAAATAAACTTAACAAAAATAATTAAATAGAAAATGGAAATTTTAAAAAATTATATAAATGGTATATGGGTAGATAGTATGTCTACCAAGACTATTGAGGTTATAAACCCAGCAAATCAGGAAGTTTTAGCTAAGGTGCCTTACGGACCTGATACGGCAAAAGACATAGAAATAGCTACTACGTTTGCATTTAATGCATATAAGGAGTGGAGTAAAGTTCCTGTTATCAAACGTGTACAAGTACTTTATAAATTAAAATCTCTCTTTGAAGAAAATATTGGAGAAATAGCTGAAATTATCACTAAGGAATCTGGTAAAACAAAAGAAGAGTCTTTTGGAGAAATTCAAAGAGCTATAGAAAATATTGAAGTAGCTTGCGGAACACCCATGCTTATGGCAGGTGATGTTATAGAGGATATTGCAACAGGGGTTGATGAAATGATGATTAGACAGCCAATAGGCGTAGCAGCGTGTATTACGCCCTTCAATTTTCCGTGCATGATTGTTTTCTGGTTTTTACCTTATGCAATTGCAACTGGAAACGCATTTATTGTAAAGCCTTCGGAGAAAGTACCTTTAACTATGATGAAACTTTTTGAATTAATCGATAAGTTAGATTTACCTAAAGGATTATTAAGTTTAGTTCACGGTGGCAAAGAGTCTGTTGATGCTATATTAGAAAATCAGACTATTAAAGCCGTTAGTTTTGTAGGGAGCACTCCTGTAGCAAGATATATTTATTCTAAAGGGACTGCTAACGGAAAAAGGGTGCAGGCTCAAGGTGGGGCTAAAAACCCCATTATTATATTACCTGATGCAGATATAGAAATGTCCTCCAAAATTATTGCCGATTCAGTTTATGGTTGTGCCGGACAACGTTGTTTAGCAGCATCTACCATTATTACTGTAGGAGACGATAAAAGAGAAATAAAAGATGCCATATACGAAGCTGTAAAATCAAGGACTATCGGATACGGATGGGATGATGGTATAAGTATGGGTCCTGTTATCACAGCTGAGAGTAAACATAGAATTACTAATTTAATTCAACAAGGCTTGGATGAAGGAGCTTCAGCACTTCTTGACGGAAGAAAAACTTCTGTTTTAGGATATGAAAATGGTAACTTTCTTTCTCCTACCATCTTAGAAAATGTAGCATTAGACAAGAATTTGATTAAAACTGAAATTTTTGGACCAGTAATGAGTCTTATTTCAATGAGTAATATAGAGGAAGCCTTGCGGTTTGTAAATAATGGTAATTACGGAAACATGGCCTGTTTATTCACAAGTAGTGGCGCTAGTGCCCGTAAGTTTAGAAATGAAGCTGATGCTGGAAATATTGGTATTAATATTGGAGTAGCAGCACCTATGGCTCAATTTCCTTTCAGTGGATGGAAAGATAGTTTTTTTGGAGACCTTCACGGCCAGGGAAAGCACGCTATAGAGTTTTTTACTCAAACAAAAGTAATTATAGAACGATGGCCAAACATTTGGACTCGTAAATTTTAATTAATACAAATGATCAAGATAGCGAATGCTCCATGTTCATGGGGAGCTTTAGAGTTTGATTTGAAAGAGAAATCAAAACAAATTGGTTTTAAACAAGTTTTAGATGAAATTAAAGAAACTGGATATCAAGGAACTGAGTTAGGAGACTGGGGATATATGCCAACAGTTCCTAGTGAGTTAAGGAATGAGATAATTAAAAGAGATTTGGATTTATTGGGAGCTTTTGTTCCTGTTGTTCTCTCAGATATTAATAAGCATGATGAAGGAATCTCTGCCGCTTTAAAAGTAGCGGGACTTATGCATAGTGCTGGTTTTGAAAAAGCCTTCATAGTACTAGCTGATGATAATGGCACCATACCAGAGCGCACACAAAATGCAGGAAGAATACTGCCTAAAATGGGGCTTTCAGATGCTCAATGGATAGATTATGCAAAGGGGGCTGACAAAATTGCCAAAGCTGTTAAAGAAGCCTATAATATCAGAACAGTTTTTCATCACCATTGTGGTGGGTATATTGAAACTCCTGAGGAAATAGACAAATTATTGAGATTAACAGATCCTGAATTTTTAGGTTTGTGTCTTGATATGGGACACTATGCCTTTGGCGGTGGAAACCCAGTTGATGCAATCAAAGCGCATTCAAATCGCATATGGCATGTACATTTCAAAGATTTTGATCCTAAAATTGCAAACATATCTAAAGCGGTTAATGGAGATTATTTTGATGCAATAAAAAGAGGAGTATTTTGTGAACTGGGTAAGGGAAACGTTGATTTTGAGACCATTGTTTCCATGCTACACCAAATGGGATATGATCAATGGATTGTTGTTGAGCAAGATATTCTCCCCGGAATGGGAAATCCAAAAGTTTGCGCCCAAAGAAACCGTGAGTATTTAAGGGGGATAGGATTTTAAAAACCAATTTTAAACTTGAATTTAATTCAATTACTCAATGAAAATTATCCGTATTGGTATCGTCGGTTTAGGAAGACTAGGTTTTAACCATGCAATAAATATTAAATATGCAACCAATTATGCAAATCTAACAGCAGTTTGCAGTATTAATACGGAAAAACTTGAAAAAGCAAAAAATAAATTAATGAATTCACATTGTTTCCCAAGTTTTAAAGCAGGGATCAACGAGACTGAATTAGATGCGGTTGTAATAGCTTCGCCATCAGATCAACACTGTGGCCATGATATTTTTGCATTGAAAAAAGGATTGCACGTATTCTGTGAAAAACCTCTGGGAATTTTGCAAGAGGAATGCTTTAATATTGAAAAAGTTTTGAGGAAGTGCTCTAATCAAGTATTTATGCTATGGGTAGATGTTATGCCCATCAGGAATATGCACAATACAATGATGGCTGCAATTTATCTACCTTAATGCAATTTAACTTTGAAACTATAGTTTTTATTTTGTCAGGTATGGCAGGTTCTTATGGATACAATGTGGAAACTGAGATTATTGTTAATAATGGTGTGCGCAAAGAGTGTTTCCAATCATTTCAGGAACGATTTCAAGAAACTTTCGTAATTGAAATTCAAAAATTTGTCAACTGTATTTTAAAGCAAAGAAAAACCAATATAACAGTTGTAGATGTTACAAAATCTACAATAATTACAGAATTGGCAAACCAATCTTTTAAATTAAACAAACTTATAAAATTATGAAAAAAATTAAATTTGCAGTAATAGGTCTGGGAAGAATTGGGAGAATTCATTTAGACAATTTGCTTCAAATGAACAATGTAGAAGTTGTAGCTGCTATGGATCCCTTTAGAGAGTCCCAACAATATGCTATTGATAGAGGGATTGTAAATGTTACCGCAACTTATGAAGCTATGTTGGTGTCTACGGATATTGATGTCGTTGTTATATGTTCTCCAACAGACACTCATGCAAATTATGTAGAAATAGCTGCCAAATTAGGTAAACATGTTTTTTGCGAAAAACCATTAGACCTTTCCTTGGAAAGGGTTATTGAGGTATTAGACGTTGTAAAGGAAACGGAAATAAAATTAATGATTGGTTTTAATAGGAGGTTCGATAAGGAATTTAAAAAAGTAAAAGACTTAGTAGTTAAAGGAGCTATTGGCGATCACCATTTAGTAAAGATTACAAGCAGGGATCCTGGAGCACCACCTATAAGTTATATAGAAAAATCTGGAGGGATGTTTTTAGATATGAGTATTCATGATTTTGACATGGCTCGTTTTATTGTAGGAAAGGAAATTGAGGAGGTCTACGCTAAAGGAGCAGTACTTATAGATCCCGCCATTGGAGAAGTTGGCGATATCGATACTGCCGTAATTACCTTAACTTATACAGATGGTACTATGGCAATCATAGACAACAGTAGAGAAGCGGCTTACGGATATGATCAAAGAGTGGAAGTTTTTGGTTCTAAAGGAATGGTTCAGGCCGAGAATAATTTAATGGATTCCATTCAACTTACAACCCGTCACGGAAACCGGGTATCACTTCCGTTAAATTTCTTTTTAGAACGTTACGCAGAAGCATATAAGACGGAGATGAATGATTATATACTAAGTTTAGAAAATAACACTGACACTCCTGCTAATGGTAATGATGGACTGCAATCTTTAAAAATTGGTCTGGCAGCTATAAAGTCTCTCAAGCTAAATAGGCCAGTAAGATTATCAGAAATCAGTTAAATATAAAAATATAAATCATACACAAATGAAAACATTAAGACTGACTGTTGCCCAAGCCGTCATAAAATATTTAAATCAACAATACGTTGAACGCGACGGAGTTGAAAATAAGTTTTTTGCAGGTTGCTTTGGTATTTTCGGGCATGGTAATGTTGCAGGTATTGGACAAGCCATTCAACAACAGAACGATCTAAAGTACTATCAGTGCCGAAACGAACAATCAATGGTTCATACGGCTGCAGCTTATGCAAAAATGAAAAACAGATTAAGCACTTTTGCCTGTACCACTTCAATAGGTCCTGGAGCAACCAATATGCTGACTGCAGCAGCTGGAGCTACCATTAATCGATTGCCAGTACTTTTAATTCCTAGTGACATTTTTGCTAGAAGGAATGTTGCTCCCGTTTTACAACAGCTAGAGTCTGCTAGTTCTCAAGATTTTTCTGTCAATGATTGTTTTAAACCCATATCAAAATATTGGGATCGGATTAATAGACCAGAACAAGTATTATTTGCCCTTCCTGAAGTGATGAGAGTATTAACCTCACCATCTGAAACAGGTGCAGTTACGTTATCAATACCACAGGATGTTCAAGCAGAAGCATTTGATTATCCAGAAGAATTTTTTGAAAAAAAAACTTGGGTTATTATGAGGTTAAGACCAGACATTTCCCAAATAAAAAAGGCTGTAGACCTTATTAAAAAAAGTAAAAAACCTTTAATTATAGCTGGTGGAGGTGTTCACTACAGCGAGGCTTTAGAAGCTTTAAAAACCTTTATTCACAAAACACATATTCCAGTTGCTGAGACATTTGCAGGAAAAGGTGCCCTAAGGTATGATGATCCACATCAATTAGGAGCCGTTGGAGCCACAGGAACTCCTGGTGCAAATAAAATTTCAGAAGCAGCAGATTTAATTATTGGTTTAGGAACACGCTATAGTGATTTTACTACCGCTTCTAAAACAGCATTTCAAAATCCTAATGTTAAATTTATAAATATAAATGTAACTGAATTTGATGCAGCTAAACATGGTGGTCTTATGTTACAAGGCGACGCCAAAGTCACCTTAGAAGAATTATTGGAATTATTGGTTGGTTATCAGGTAGATACAGATTACAGAAATAGTGTTAGCGAATTTAATCGCTCTTGGGAGGCAAAAGTTACCGAAATATATGATTACAGACATGACAATCTTTTGAGTCAAGGTGAAATCATCGGTGCAGTAAATGAGTTTTCAAGTGATAATGACGTAGTACTGTGTGCTGCAGGAAGTTTACCAGGTGATTTACATAAACTATGGAGAACAAAAAGCAGTAAAAGCTTTCATTTAGAATACGGATATTCTTGTATGGGTTATGAAATTGCTGGAGGACTTGGAGCAAAAATGGCAGACCCAAGTCGAGAAATTTACGTTATGGTTGGTGATGGAAGTTATCTCATGCTTTCTCAAGAAATTGTTACATCCATTCAAGAAAATTACAAAATCACCATAGTTTTAATTGATAATGATGGCTATAAAAGTATTGGCTCTCTTTCACGCAGTTTAGGAAGTGAAGGATATGGTACTCGCTATTTGTACCGAAATCCAGATTCTCAAAAAATTGATGGCGATGATGTGGTTTCAGATGCGATATTACCTATCAATTTGGCCGATAATGCAAGAAGTTTAGGAGCCCATGTAATTGAATGTACAGATTATATTAGTTTGACTGATGCGCTGAAAGTAGCAAAGATGATAGAAAAGACAACTGTTATATATACCACTTGTGATAGGTATCAAGGTCTAGACGGTTATGGCTGGTGGGAAGTTCCTATTGCAGAAGTATCCAATATGGAAACCGTTAACAAAGCTTATGAGGATTCACTAAAATACAAGAAGAAACAGAGATTTCATTACTAGTATATAGCCATTAGAAGATCCTATTTTTTGAGTTTACCATTCAAATAATTTATATTCTGTAATAACTAAAATAATCAACTATGTATACCGTTTTAACTTTTATTGGGTTCACCGCCTTTGTAGCTATTTATTCTTGGTATAAACTCAGAAATGAAGAACTTAATTCTAAGGATGGATATTTTTTGGGTGGAAGAAGTCTTACAGGAGTAGTTATTGCAGGATCTATGTTACTAACCAATATATCTACAGAGCATCTTATAGGTATGAATGGTTCTTCTTATAAAAATGGATTTATCATTATTGCCTGGGAAGTTACATCAGCTCTGGCCTTAGTAGCCGCTGCTGTTTATTTTGTGCCTAAATATCTAAAAATGGGACTTACCACCATTCCTCAATATCTTGAAAAACGTTTTGATAGTTCAACTAGAACATTAGTTGCCCTCTTTCTGATGATTTCTTTTGTTGTTACTTTATTACCAATTGTGCTCTATACTGGAGCTATTAACATTGAAAGTATTTTTAATATTTCGGAAGTTCTAAAGATTTCTCAAGACCAAGGTATTTGGGTTACTGTAATTAGTATTGGAGTACTTGGGTCTATTTATGCTATTTTTGGAGGATTAAAAGCAGTAGCTGTTTCAGATACTATAAATGGATATGGTTTATTAATTGGTGGCTTAGCTGTTCCCTTAATAGCACTTATTAGTATAGGTGACGGCAATCCGCTAAGTGGTTTAAGTAAAGTTTACGAAAATAGTCCAGAAAAATTTAATGTAATAGGAGCTAAAGATTCAATAATGCCCTTTGGAGTACTTTTCACAGGATTGATTATAAATCAGCTATATTTTTGGAGTATGAACCAAACTATAATTCAAAGAGCTCTTGGAGCAAAGAATTTAGTCGAAGCCCAAAAGGGACTCTTGTATACTGGTGTTTTAAAAATATTTGTTCCTATTATTATTATTCTCCCTGGAGTAATAGGTTTCTATTATTTTGGAGATTCTCTCTTTGAAAACCAAGATATGATTTATCCTGAGCTTATTAAAAAAGTACTTCCAGCTAGTCTTGTTGGGTTATTTGCAGCCATTGTAATGGGGGCTGTATTGAGCACCTTTAACAGTGTACTCAATAGTGCTGCAACTATTTTTAGTATTGACGTTTATAAAGTGCATTTTGAAAAAAACTGCTCGGATAATAGGCTTGTAAAAGTTGGAAAATTGACCTCTATGACATTGGCTATTTTTGCAATTATGGTAGCTCCTATGGTTGCCAATGCTCCAGATGGTCTTTATCAATTATTGCAACAATTAAATGGTATTTTCTTTATCCCTATTGCTTCTATCATGTTAGCGGGGTTTTTCTTAAAGAAAATATCGGCAGCTGGAGCCAAAACATCATTATTTGTTGGGCTAGCATTTTATATAACAACCACTTTCATACTAAAAATAGATATCCACTTTATTCATATTTGGGGGATTGAATTTCTACTTAACTTGTTGGTTATGTTTGGAGTCTCATATTTTTATCCACAAGAAAAAGAATTTATATCTAAAGATTTACATATTTTAGATTTGAAAGAGTGGAAATATACTAAAGGCATGTCTATCGCACTTTGTGCCATTACTATTTTAATTTATATCCTTTTAGGACGAAATTAACCAAACATAATTGAAGCTATTTGTAATTTTATAAATTGTTTTATTAAATAGCATAATCAGGTTCCGTTGCATCTATTCTAGAGAAAGACAAAATCTATCTTTATTTAAAATGAGATGATAAACAACTAAGGCACAGGGTCTAAAAAACAAAGTACATCCATTACAGATGCACTTTGTTGGCAAACTAATAAAATATGTTTATTCAAATGATGTTTCGCCCACATTTGGATTGTACACATAATTGAAGGTGAAGTGTCTGGATTCACTTGTTTGGTCTGGCTGTGCTGGGTTATCTTTGTAATAACTTAGAATCTCGATTTTTGCATAGTTACCTGCCGTAGTTTTAAAAACTAAAATTTTCCAGGAATAGGGGTTATTAAATTTACTTGTGGATTGTAATTGTACCAACCTTTATTACTTCCTGTGGGAATTGCAAAGGCACCAATTGCGTCTTGCGCAAATGTTAAGCCTTCCGCAGTAGTTATACTTGCAAAAGTTCCTGTAACTATGCTTACACCAACATCGGCAGTTCTAGCAGGCTCGTCATCGGTACCCGTAACAACACCTCCATTTACGGCTATGGTAGTTCCTCTAAAGGCTATATCCCAATCGGTATCGCTGGTGGTTTGCATTCCAGTTTCAAAATCAAACTTTGCAAATTCGCCACCTACTGGTTGGCCCTGACCACCGGTTTGAGGTGCAAAGAGATTGCTAACTTGTTCTGATTTTACTGGGTCTGGCGTTGGTGTATTGTCATCATCGCTACTACAAGATGTAAATGTCATACTAAATACTGCTGCTAATAATAAAATGTTCTTGTTCATTGTGATTGTGTTTAAAAATTAAAATTTGAAATTGAGTTTTATGTATCCTTGAATTCCCGGCAAGGTGGGAATGTTGATATCTCTATAGTCCAAGAGATTATTTGCACCTACCTGTAATGTGAGATTTTTATAAAAAGTTTTGCTGGCCGCTATATTTGCCGTTACAAAACCATTGATGTAGCTGTTATCGTACGTATCAATAAGACTATTTCCATTGGTGTCAAATTGAGCGTATTTACTGCGGTAAAGAAGACGTAGATTGATGTTCGCGTTTGCAGAAGCGATGTCATAAAACAACTTGAAGTTGGCATTGTGTCGTGATCGGTTCACAAGTCCAAAATAATCGGATTGCGTGATCGCCACGGTCTCATTTGTTGTGGGATCACGGGTAAATACTTGACCCTCTTCTACCTCTTGTTGTTTTCTTTTATCGAATGCGTAAAGTAATTGATAGCCAGTACTCAAATTAAGGGCATCGGTTAATTTATAGTCTGTATTTATTTCAAATCCTGTGGTGTAAACTTCATCAAAGTTGATATAACTAAAGACATTTTGACCGTTGGTTTTACGAGCAATAATGCGTGTATCGATAAGGTTATTGATGTCATTTCTAAATAAATTTAATTCGCTTTTCCATTTGCCTTCTTTAAAGGTTACACCCAGGTTATAGCCTACGGAACTTTCAGCTTCCAACGGATTCTTTAAGTCATCTTCTGATACCAATACATTCAGAATCTGCCCTTGTTCTTGAAGCTCTTGTAGTTTATCCAGAGCCACATTATATCCCAGAACCGTATAGCCAACTGCTGAATTAGTAAAGTCAAAATATAACTGTCTAAAATCTGGCGCTTTAAAACCATAGCCTATCGATCCTTTTAAAGCAAATGCATCTGTCAGCTTGTAAAGCATTGCCAATTTGGGACTGAATTGATTACTGTATTCAGAGTGATTGTCAAAGCGAGCACCAGCAATAACATTTAGTTTTTCTGTAGGGTTGGTTTCATATTGTGCATAGATATATTGCGAATTGAAACTTACAGGTTCGTCAAAAAACGTTCTGTCCAAAGCGTCATATTGAAAACCAAATCCTCCCGTTAATGTTCCCGCTTTCGCAAAAGCATAACTTCCCCGGATTTCAGGGCGTAACAATTTTTGATCAAAATCACTATCGCTCAATACAAGCTCAGAAATTGGGTCTATAAGACGTTCCTTAGCCCTATAATTAGTATAGTACAATTCGTAAGCTGTTGAGAGTTTATCGGTCCATTTGTGGTCAAGCCTTACATGAGTATTCCATTCCCTTTCTTTACTATCACCATCAAAGTGAACCTCATTAAATGTAAATCCAGCATCCTGCACTTGGTCATAATACCTAGCAGAAGTAAATAAAGATAGCTTGTCATTAAAATCATAATAGACACGACCGTTAAGGGTATAATTTTGAAATGGATTTACCGTCTGTCCTTGTTCACTGGGATTTAGATCATAGCCTTCGCTCGAAAAACGGTTAGCAAAAATACCATAGCGTAACTTCTTATATCGTTGTTTTAAATCAATATTAATGTCTTGTTGTGTAAAACTACCGATGCGGTAAGAAACGGTTCCATCCAATTCTTCGGACTTTGGTTTTTCGGTAATGATATTAATAACACCACCCAAAGCTTCAGAACCATAAAGACTGCTCGAAGGTCCTTTAACCACTTCAATCTGCTTGATAATGCCCACCGTTATCCTACTCAAATCAAAATTTCCACCACTTCTACCCACAAGTGGAACACCATCAATGAGAATCAAAATATAATCTGACGCGATACCTTGAATTTGCACACCTTCAAAACCGCTTTCGTCTGCCACTGTTATGATTCCTGTTTGTTCACTTAATATTTCATTTAAGCGAATAGTGCCTGATTGTAAAATTTTCTTTTTTGAGATTAAAGTTACTGGCAATGGCAAAGATGAAAGTTGTCTTTCTGTACGCGTAGCGGTAAGGATAACTTCCTCTAACTTATTTACTTGAGTACTATCTATGGCTTCTTGAGAAACTATTTTAAAAAAAGATAAAAAGGTCAAAGTACTTATAATTAGGCGTTTATACGTCATTTTATTTAGAACTGTTCTTAATAGTGTACAAATATATACATTATTGTTATTTAGATTTAATAAAAATAACTATTTTTGACAATGAATTTTAAAAACTATAAATCCCATATCATGAAAACCCCTTTGTATCTAGTATTGGCACTATTATTTTCAACAAGTGTAATTTCTCAAACATCAAAAAAAAAGGCGGACCATGAGGCCATCATGAATATGTGTGGTTGTTATGAGGTCTCCTTTAACTTTACAGAAACTTTTAATTACAGTAATGATTCTTTGTATAAGCCCTCAAAAACTAAAGTAGATAAAGGCTTGGAATGGGCGCAATTAGTAACAGATGAAGGTGATAAAATATCTATTCAACATTTATTACAAGTAGGGAACCCTGCTGAACCAATGATTGTGAAGCATTGGCGTCAAGATTGGTTGTTTGAGAATACAAATTTGTACTATTTTAATACAGACAATAAATGGACCTTTAAAAAATTACCTGCTTCTGAGGTTAAAGGACAATGGACACAAAAGGTATATCAAGTAGATGACAGTGCACGATATGAAGGGTCATCCTCTTGGATTCACATTGATGGAAAAAGTTATTGGGAAAACACAACTCCTGCACCTTTGGCAAGAAGGGAATATACAACCCGTAGTGATTATAATCTTCTGATGCGTGGAAACCGACAAGAAATTACAGACTATGGTTGGTTACACGATCAAGATAATAGCAAAATTATACGTGAGTCTGACAAGGAAGATGTGATATTGGCAAAAGAAAAAGGGTATAATACCTATGTAAAAGTGGATGATAGCAAATGTGCTGCTGCTGCACAATGGTGGAAAGATAATGACCAAAAATGGGCTTTGGTACGTAACAAATGGGAAGAAGTATACGGACGTAATAAAAACCTTGTTCTTGAGGAAAAAATAAACAATAAGCCACTTTATAAGTTCTTATTTGAAGAAGAAGGTTATGAAAAAGAGGCTAAAATTAATGAAGTAATAGAATCTTTTGTAAAAAAATAGTAAAATGAAGATTTTGAAAAACATAACGCTACTCGCTATTCTTTTTATGAGCACCGTAGCGGTTGCACAAAAAGACAATGTATTTCTTGACCGTTCTTTCTGGAAAGGAAATCCAGACTTGAAGACTGTAAAACAAAAAATAGCCAAAGGCAATAATGCAACTGAATTAAATGAAAATGCGTTTGATGCAGTTATCTATGCGTTACTTGAAAAAGCAGATGATGCTGTTGTAATGCACCTCTTATCTTTTGAAGAAAATCCAGTTGATAAAAAAACCCACGACAGCCGTATTTATTTACATTGGGCAGCCTATGCTGGACAAACGAAAATAGTCAATTATTTACTGGACAAAGGTTCCTCTGTAACTGAATTGGACAGCCACGGCTATACACCACTAGCCTTTGCCGCAAATGCTGGTCAAAAAGACAAAGCCTTATACAAAGCTTTTGAAAAATACGGTGTAAAACTTATAGATGAAAAAAATGAAAATGGTGCAAATCTAATGCTACTTGCTGCGCCTTCATTTTCTAATGAGCAAGAATTAGAATTCTTTACAAGCAAAGGTTTTCAACTTAATAGTAAAGATAACGATGGCAATGGTATTTTCAATTATGCAGTAAAAAAAGGCAATGTTGATTTCTTAAAGCTACTAGTCAAAAAGGGGGTAGATTATAAATCCCTAAACAAACAAGGTGAAAATGCTTTTTTATTTGCAACACAAACCAGCCGTAATTACAGCAATCCGTTAGCAGTTTACACCTATTTAAAAAGCCTTGGTCTTGAACTTAATATTGTAACTAAAGATGGTTTTACACCCTTACACAGATTGGCATACAGCAACACAGACCCAGCAATTTTTGAACTTTTCCTTACTGCTGGTGCAGATGTAAATCTGAAAGACACTAAAGGGAACACACCCCTACTAAATGCTGCTTCCCAAAATGAACTGGCTATAGTAAAGCTACTTTCCAAAAATTCAAAAGTTATCAATGCTACCAACAATGACAAGCAGACTACTTTGATGCTTGCAGTTCAGCGTAACAATCCAGAAGTGGTAAAATTTTTATTGGATAGGGGATGTGATGTTTTTGCCAAAGACCATAATGGCAACACTATTGCCTACTATTTAGTAAGGTCTTTCGATAACATAAAACCAGATGAATTTGATTATAAATTAAAACTCCTTCAAGAAAAAGGGATGCAAATGAACACCACCCAAGCCGGAGGCAACACCCTAATTCACCTTGCTGCCAAAGACAATAATTTAGTCTTGCTAAAACTACTTTCAGATTTTGATATCAATGTGAATGTAAAAAATGACGAAGGTTTTACGGCTTTGCATCTTATTGCTATGAAAGCTACAGATGACCAAAGCATGAAATATCTTCTCTCCAAAGGGGCAAATAAAAAAATTAAAACTGATTTTGAAGAAACGGCATATGACTTAGCAAGCGAAAACGAACTTTTACAAAAACAGAATACCTCATTGAATTTTTTAAAGTAATATGAACCCCATAATGGGCAATAAAAGTTTAGGCTGATGAAAATAAGATTAAAAATTATTCCTGCTATGCTGCTCGCAGGACTTTTGCTCACTGCATTTACAACTACTAAAAACAAAGCTGTAAAATGTCTCATCCAAATGACCAATTACACAGGGGAAGGTGCGTATGTTGTTATTTCACTAATTAATCCGTTTGGTGAATATGAAGAAACGCTATGTGTGCAAGGAAAAGATAGCGAATGGTATAGTGAAATTCCTGAATGGTGGAAATTCTACGGGAAATACCGCCCTAATATTGACGCCATTTCGGGTGCAACAATAAGCGGTGGCGAACGTAGGGTAGCTGTTTTGCAAATACCTGAGAATAAAATTGATAAAGGGTATGCGCTGCGTTTTGAAACTTCAGTAGAAGACCAGAAATATTATAAAGATGATCTTCAGTTCCAGCTTACTACCGAAAATCTTAAAATAAAAAAGAGGGAAAAGGCTTTATACGCTATGTAAGAATGCTTCCGCAGTAAAAATCGTATATGACCATTTCTATCTGGCGATACTGTCATTTTGTACTTGCCCTTGCTTCTTCTTTATTTTTAATCACTGCCTCAGTTACAGGAGTTATTTTGGCCATTGAACCTATTTCACATCAGGCTAAAAGCTATGCCATTCAAGATTTAGGCAAAGTAAGTTTAGGCACTACCATTGATGCGCTTAAAAAAAACTACGACGAGGTATTTACGCTACAAGTAGAATCGTCTGGTTTTGTAAAAGCTTCCGTTCTCACTATGGAAATGGAAACGCTCGATATCTATATTGATCCAAATACTGGTTTACAGTTGGGAGAGGTACAAGAGCGACCCTTTATTTATAGTTTTGCCACAAACCTACATCGCTCGCTTTTCCTAAAAAGTATCGGACGGTTTTTTGTTGGCTTGATTTCACTTTTACTTTTTCTAATTGCGGTTACAGGATTATTACTTCTTGCCAAAAGGCAAGGTGGTTTTAAACGCCTTTTATCTAAAGTTCAAAAAGATTATTTTGAGCTGCGCTACCACGTTATTTTAAGCCGCTGGTTTTTTATTCCTATTGTCATTATTGCAATTACAGGGATTTATCTTTCTGCTGAAAAATTTGAATTACTTCCTATTGATACAATTAAACATCAAGAAATAAACAATACCAATACAGTAGAAACTTTTGAGCGTATTGAGGGTGTTTCTTTTTTCACGGAAACGAAGCTAAACATAGTTAGAACAGTAGAATTTCCATTTTCAAAAGATCCAGAAGAGTATTTTCAGATTGCTTTAAAATATAAAGAGATTAGGGTTAATCAAGAGACAGGCCAAATTGTAAGTGAAGCCAATTATCCTTTTTTAACACTGGCCTCGCGTTTGAGCAGGGCGCTACATACAGGTCAAGGAAACGTCTTTTGGTCTATTGTTTTACTACTTGCAAGTGCTTCTATTTTGTTCTTTATGTATTCAGGTTTTGTAATGAGTCTGAAACGTAGAAAAAAGGCGAAATTCTCTTCTGTAACCTTAGACAAAAACGAATGTGAATATGTCATTTTAGTAGGCTCAGAAACAGGTACAGCCTTTAATTTTGCAAGGCAACTATATAATAGTTTGAGTGCTGCAGACAAAAAAGTCTATCTGGATGAACTCAATAATTATTCCAATTTCGAGAAAGCGAAACACGTCATCATTCTTACATCAACCTATGGCGAAGGGCAACCGACTACTAATGCAAGAAAATTTGAAACCATTTTTCCAACCATCCAGCAAACGAATAAAATTAGGTATTCAATTGTAGGATTCGGTTCATTAGAATATCCTGACTATTGCAAGTTTGCTATAAGAGTGGATGCGCTGTTGCAAACTCATCCAAATTTTCAGCCCTTGCTACCGCTTTATAAAATCAACAATGCAAACTTTACTGATTTTGAAAATTGGGTTAAACAATTGAGTGATCAAATTAATATTTCATTATCAATACAGCAACCTAAAGAAAAAAAAAATAAGCAAATACCATTTGAAGTTTTAGAACGTACTGAATTGAACGTAGATGACACTTTTTTGCTTCGATTGAAACCCAAGAAAAAAGTACAATTCACGTCGGGCGATCTATTGTCCATATTTCTAAACGGCACTGAAGTGGCTCGTCAATATTCCATCGCAAAATTGGGTAACGATATTTTATTGAGCATTAAAAAGCACGAGTTTGGTCGTTGCTCTTCCTATCTCTACCAATTAAATAAGGGCCATACTATTCAGGCGCAAGTAGATACCAATCAACATTTTCATTTTCCTAAAAAATTGACTGACGCAGTATTGATAGCAAATGAAACTGGGATAGCCCCATATTTGGGAATGATAGAACAGAATTGCCATACCACTATCAACTTATTTTGGGGTGCTAGGACAGTAGCTTCTTCAGCTATTTATGATGATATTTTTAAAGAGATTATCTCGAAAAATAAAAACTATAAAATCCATAAGTCTCATTCAAGAGAAGGAAGTAAAGAGTACGTTCAAAATGTGGTAATACAACAAAAGGATGTTGTTCTTAAAACAGTTCAGGAAGGTGGTGTGGTGATGATTTGTGGTTCGATTGCCATGCAACACGATATTTTAGATGTGCTTGAAAGATTACTCACTCAACACACTACAATTAGCATCGAGGCACTTCAGCATAATGGGCAATTAAAGATGGATTGTTATTAGATGTATTGTCCTAGTTTTCAAACTACCCTGTTCTTCTCAATGATTTAATTGAGTGCAATTATCACTTTAAGTCAAATATGAGGTCATTTGACAAAAAATTCTATTGACAAAAAACGGTTAAAATCCCTTGACCTTATGCTGTATCTACTAAAATTAAACATAAAGTTTTTACAGCTTCAAATCTATTCGCTATTTTTGCAGCGAATAAGTTAAAACGCTATTGAAATAATTAAAGGGAAATCTTAAATAGTTAGTGGTGATAACGTTAATAGAGGTTTTTTAAACATCACGTTTTTACCCATGGTTACAGGGGACAAACCATTAATAAGCTCATTGCTTTTATAGTATTGCTAAATTTAAAAATTAAATATGTTTTTAATAGACAAACCTTACGCTTCTGACTTTTTAATTGAAACTATTAAAAAAAATGATTTCCCAATAGTTGCTACAAAAGTGGCGAAAGAATTAATTACTGATGAGTCTTTACATTGGATCGATGAAGATAAAGCAATTTCAATGATCAAAGAGGATGCATCCTTGCGCATCTATACAAATTCTGAAAACGCTTTAAGTTGGTTGGAAGAAAATCTTGCAGAAACCCACTTGTGTAATCACATAAATTTATTAAAAAATAAGGCCTCCTTTAGAAAGGCAATAAAAGATTTGTACCCAGACTTTTATTACAGAGAATTAAAACTAGAAGATATTCATAAATTGACAAATGAAGAAATTAGATTTCCTTTTGTTATAAAGCCATCCGTTGGCTTTTTAAGTATTGGTGTTCATATTGTATTAAATGAAAAAGATTGGATTAATGCAAAAGATAAATTAACCACTGAAAATTTAAAGAGCATTTTTCCACCCTCAGTGTTAAATATTTCAAATTTCATAATAGAAGATTATATTATTGGAGAAGAATATGCAGTAGATTACTATTATGATGATCATGGAAATGTAGTCATACTAAATATTTTACATCACCTTTTTTCATCTGGAACAGATACAAGCGATAGGGTTTATTATACATCTAAAGAAATAATAGAAGAGCATAAATCTAAGTTAGAATCCTTTTTATTTAAAGTAGGAGAAAAGATGAACTTAAAGAATTTTCCAGCACACGCTGAAGTGAAAATTGATAAAAATAATAAAATAGTTCCTATTGAAATTAATCCGTTAAGATTTGGAGGCTGGTGTACCTCTGGAGATTTAGCAGGGATATGTTTGGGAAATAATTCTTATGAATATTACTTAAACCGTAAAAAACCAAACTGGAATGAAATTTTCAAAGGAAAAGAAGATAAAAAATACAGCATAGTTATTTTAGACAATAATTCAGGCATTCTCTCCTCAAGTATTTCAAGCTTTGATTATGTAGAACTTGCCAAGGATTTTGAAAATCCTATTTTAATAAGAAAACTAGATATTAAAAAATTTAACCTATTTGGGTTTGTTTTTGCAGAAAGCAGTATGGGTAACGATGAAGAGCTAAAACATATCCTTTCTTCTGATTTAAAAAAATATCTAACACACACAGCATAACAGGTCTATTGGATCTGTGCTAATAAATACTAGATCTGAAAAGGTTTGGACACTTAAAAAAAGTAATAAACCCAAACCTTTTTACCTAACTTTCGTATATTATTAAGGACTACAAATAGACATTTTATTTTAAAATATACGCTATGAATTTCCACACACGTAAATGGATAAAACCAGAAGATTTAAACCCAAACGGAACCCTATTTGGAGGGAGATTATTAGAATGGATAGATGAAGAAGCTGCCCTCTATGCTATTATTCAATTAGAAAATCCACGTACCGTAACAAAATATATGAGTGAGATAAACTTTAAGAGTTCAGCAAAAAAAGGAGATATTATTGAAATAGGTGTAAAGCCTATAAAATTTGGAAATAGCTCATTGACATTAGCATGTGAAGTGCGCAATAAAATGACCAGAGAAGTTATTGTGACTATTGACTCTATCATTATGGTAAGTCTTGGTGAAAATGGAAAACCACATGCGCACGGTAAAACAGAAATTGAGTACGTAAAAGACAGGTTAACAAATGGCTAGAATATAGAATTAGTGATCTTATTATTTCTATAATTTACCCAACACACCCAAAGCGGCATTTTCTCCTGCTGCCATAGCTGCATTAAGTGATCCATTTAAAGTCACGTCACCTGCTAAAAATACGCCCTCCGTTAATTGGGATTCAGATGGAGCTATTTCATATTGAAGATCATGTAATTGTGGCAATGCTTTTGGAATGACAAAAGATTGCTGTAAGTCCCCAACCACAATACCACAGAGCGTATATAACTCTTTTTTTACGCTTGCTAGCAAATCATCTCCTAGTAAACCCTTGTTATTAACCACAGTAACTGATATTAAATTACTGCTATGACCTGTTAAAGCATTGACATAATGTAAGTTATTAACTAAATGCTTTCCTGGTATTAATCCTATTAAAGGACCCTGAATTACTTTATCTTTTACTTTAAAATAAAAACAATAACAAGTCTTCCAAAATACTTTCTGATTTCTAAGGTTGTCAATCAAAGTATCTACCTCAGTAGCAATAATGGTAAAGTCACTTTTTATAAAATGCGAACCATCTAAAGTTAAGCCACTTTGATCTATCTTGTTTACCTGGGTATTAAAATGAAATATAGTTTTTTTTAACTGTGCTTTTAGCTGCTTAGCAATGGCCTCTATACCGTCTTTAGGAACACTTGCTTGGCCTTCTGCAAACATTTTAAATACAAACTCAAACATCCTGCTAGAGGTATTTAATTCTGTTTCTAAAAAAATGCCGCTAAAAAAAGGTTGAAAAAAATAATATATAATTTTGGAGGAAAAGCCCCTGCGTTGCAAATAGTCTAAAGTGGTTGTCTCTTCCTCTTCAAAAATAAGTGCAAGTGATTTTTTTTTAATTTCTAGATTGAGTAAAAACACCTTTATTTTGTCAGAAAGGCTGGCGTGTGCGCTAAAAATAATGGGCAATAAGAAACCTAAGTGGCGCAGTGGATCTCCAAATTTTTTAGTTTTTTTTCTGTCAAATACAATAGCACCTGGTAAAAATTGTCTAAGGTTAAGTGATTTGTAATCCAGATATTTTTGGGTCATAGGATAGGCCTCCAATAATACTTGAAATCCGTGATCAAAAACATAGGGTCCTTGCCTTTCTGTCTTGAGCCTTCCACCTACTCTCTCTGTCTTCTCAAAAATATGGGGTGTATATCCTGCTTTTTCAAGTACAATAGCAGCAGTTAGCCCGCTAACTCCTGCCCCTATGATATTAATTCTTAATTCCTTAACTGGCATTTAAAGTGATATTTTACAGAACGATTAAAAACTGAATCTCTTTAAGGGCAAAGTTATTATTTATTGTTGAGAGGGTTTTAATTTTAACGATAGAATACAGGCATAAATCACAATTTCAATAAATTAATTTTAGTTGTATAAAATAGATAGGCTGTAGAAATTGATTCTATTTAAGAAAATCATATTTAATGATCTAATAACTTCTTTAATTTAATCGCAAAAAGTAAATAGGAAACCCTAATGATTCTTCTTTTTTAATAATCTTAAATCCAAATTTTTGGTATAAGTACGTATTGTTTTCTGAGGCGGCGTCAATGATTACAGGTAGGGTGGTGTTCTTAAATTCATTTTTAACTGCTATCATTAAACGTGCAGCTGTTCCTTTTCCTTTAGATTCATTTTTAACTCCCATAATTATAGGTCTAATATGGTTTTCTTTGGGATAGTTTTGACGGGCTATACGCTGCCTCTTTAAAATTCCAAAAACACGCTTAATACCAATACATCCATGCACTAGCTTAAAATCTTGCCAAATAGATTTGAGGGTGATTTTTTCACTATGTGGAAATTTCAATAACAAACAAGCGTTGTTATTGTCAGATATAAAAACAGCGCCAAAAGTAAAAGCCTTTTCAAACAAATACTCCATTAAAATGTGCATGCGTTCAATTCTTTTCTCATCTTGCTTTACAATAAGGTTTACAGAATTGCTCTCTTTTAAAGGTGAAAATGCAGACACTAATATTTCAGAAACTAATTGCTTGTCTGCTTTGATTGCTTTTCTCATGTGGTTGTAATAATTATCAGGGACACCCAATAGTTTTAGGCTATAGTTATCTTGTTATTTTCTTATAAGTTAAAAAAATAAACTCAGAGTTCTCTTTATTGACTAACTAGTATGATTCCAGAAATACTCAAAAGAGCCATTAATAATTTTTTAAAAAGATTTTCATTCATTTTTTTAAAAGTTCGCTTTCCTAAAAACTGAGCAAAAAGAAAAACAGGGAATACCAATAATGTCATTTTTATATGACTAAAGTTTAATATGCCGCTTATAGCAAGTGCAGGAACTCGAGTGAGAGTGACAAGACCCATAATCCCAATCATAGTGGCTCTAAATGTTTTTATATCGTTGCCGGAATTTTGAACACACACTACATAAAGAGGACCTCCTGTAGAAAAAACACCTGAAAAAAAACCAGCCATAACTCCAAAACTCACGAATCCTGTTTTATTAAGCTTTATCTTCTTTTTACCCCATAAAACATATGTCACATATAACAATACAAAAACACCAAGCCCTCTTTTTAGTATGATAGGTTTTGAAAAAGTAAGTACTAAAATTCCAAGAATCACTCCTATAACAGATGTGATCGCAAGTTTTAAAATTACTTCCCTATCTATATTCTTCCACTCTTTTGTCATTAAGAATACACTTGAAAAAAAATAAAAAATTGAAATATATGCAATTGCATCGGGTAATTCCATTGCTAAAAGCAATATGGGGAGCGCCATTAGAGATCCGGCAAAACCAATGACAGTTTGCACATAAAAACCTATAAAAATACCAATGACAAGAACTAAAAGGACTGATGTATCCATGAAAAAAAATCTTATTTAATTTAGGCCAAAATTAAATAGACTTGATTTACAAATAATATTGAATACACGGTTTAAATGATCTATTTACTAATAAAAAAAGTGTTTTTAAAGTAAAAAACATTGAATCAATGGTGAGCTATTTGTGGCATTAGATTGATTCATTAGATTTAATAAAGTTTTCAAGCTTCTTTACCATATCATAGCTCCCACAATAAAATGGAACTCTTTGGTGAAGTGCAGTAGGTTGGATTTCCAATACCCTAATGAAACCATCTGAAGCTTTACCTCCTGCCTGTTCAGCTATAAAAGCCATTGGGTTGCACTCATAAAGTAGCCTGAGTTTTCCGTTGGGGTCTTTTTTGCTATTGGGATATAAGTAAATACCCCCTTTAATCATATTTCTATGAAAATCTGATACCAGGCTTCCTATATATCTTGAAGTATATGGTCTATCTCCCTCATCTTGCTGACAATATTTTATATAGTTTTTTACAGCTTGAGGGAAAAAAGTGTAATTTCCCTCATTTATGGAATAGATGTGGCCCTCTTTATTAAAGGTCATATCTGGATGTGATAAATAAAAAGTACCAATAGAAGGGTTTAAGGTAAATCCGTTTACGCCATGGCCAGTGGTGTATACCAGCATAGTAGAGGTACCGTAAATAACATAGCCTGCTGCCACTTGGTGAATTCCTTTTTGTAAAAAATCATCTAAAATAACAGGAGATCCTACAGGGCTAATTCTCCTGTAGACTGAAAAAATAGTACCCACAGAAACATTTACATCTATGTTAGATGAGCCATCTAAAGGGTCTATTAATACAATATATTTGTTTTCATTTTCTTGTCTGTGACCCTCTACATTCATAAAATTATCATTCTCTTCAGAGGCAATACCACATACAATTTCTCTATTAATTAAGGTATGAATGAAAATATCGTTGGCCAATACATCTAGCTTTTTTTGATCTTCGTCCTGAATATTTATATTTCCTGAAGAGCCAGTTATGTCTACTAATCCAGCTTTATTAACTTTATGATTCACCACTTTAGCAGCCAATCTTATAGCATTTAAAATCCTAGATAACTCACCTGAAGAATATTTAAAGGTATTTTGGTTTTCTATAATGAACTCCCCAAGTGTTTTATTTTCCATTTTTAAAAGTAATTAAATATTCTCTTTAAACCATTTACAAAATCAGTTCTCCTTATTAATAATTTATATTTTGCATTTTGTATTTTACTTCACTTAAATTAGTAACTACTTTAAAATTAAAATGTCATTATACCCTCTCAACATCACATAGTACCTAAACAAGACACCCCTGTTAGACTTCAAGAGTATGGCGTAGGCATATTTCACGCTGCTTTAACCAAATCTGCATTTAAAAAAACAATAAAGAAAGGGTGTGTCCAGGTAAACGATACAATAGCCAGCACAGCTACTTATATACATGGCGGTGAATGTATTAACTTGTTTGTTCTAGAAATTGCAATTCCTAATAAAAAACTAGTTTTTCCTCTTAAAGTATTGTTTGAAGATCCATATTTAGCCATTATTCACAAACCTGCTGGTATTCTAGTGAGTGGCAATAGCTTTAAAACCATTGCAAATGCGCTAGATCAAAACATTAGTAAAAGTAATCTCCCAGACGCTACCGCAGCCCGCACTGTGCACAGATTAGACTACGCAACCACAGGAGTTTTATTGGTTGGAAAAACAAGCAGTAGTATTAGGGTACTTAGCAAAATGTTTGAAAATAAAGAAATTTCAAAAACCTACTACGCAGTTACTATTGGAGAAATGACTGCAAGTGGTCAAGTTGTTTCTGAAATTGACAGTAAAAAATCACAATCAAATTACAGCCTTTGTGAGTCTGTGCTATCTGTTAGATTTGGCAAACTAAACTTAGTAAAATTAGAACCGGAAACAGGAAGAAGGCACCAACTGCGAAAGCATATGTCACAGATAGGCAATCCTATCTTAGGAGACCCAACCTACGGGATTGAAAATTTAATTTTAATGGGTAAAGGCATGTATTTACACGCATTTTCTTTACAATTCAAACACCCCTTCACCCAAAAAGAAGTTCACATAAAAGACGCGCTACCTAAAAAGTTTAAAAAAATATTTAAAAACTAAATGTGGCACCAATGATCCTTTTACATTTATAGAGACTTTGTATCTTTAAACTTATTATGGATTTATTTTCTTTACACACAAACGCCCAAAAAAATTGGCTTCCCAAAGAGGGAGAAGTGAATTATCACGGAGCTATATTTAAAACAGACTTGGCCCAACAATACTTTACACAACTACTAGAAGAAATTAAGTGGGAACACGATCAGTCACTTATTTTTGGAAAGCTTATTACCACTAAAAGAAAGGTAGCTTGGTATGCAGATAAGGCCTACTCTTATACCTATTCTAAAATTACTAAAACAGCTCTTATATGGAGTCCCTTATTATTAAACATTAAAAATTCAGTAGAAAAAGCCTCTGGAGAAACCTATAACGCATGTTTATTAAACCTATATCACAATGGAAATGAGGGAATGGGATGGCATAGTGATGGAGAAAAAGATTTAAAGAAGAATGGCGCCATTGCCTCTGTGAGTTTTGGAGCAGAAAGGAAATTTACCTTTAAGCACAAAGAAGACAAACAAATAGTGGGTCTTCAGCTAGAGCACGGCAGCTTACTGGTTATGAAAGGTAGCACACAAAGTCACTGGCTTCACAGACTCCCACCCACTACTAAAATTGAAACCCCTAGAATTAACCTCACTTTTAGGACCATAGTCCGTCAGGATTAAATGAATATATTTGAGAAAAATAGAGTTATTTTGCAAAACCAACTAAAATTATCATTTAATAAGCATCCTTTTTTATGGCTAATAGTGGTTTTTCAAAGTATTCGCTTTGGATTACTTCCCTTTATGGGACTTATGCCTCAGGACGCCTATTATTATATGTATGGGCAGCACTTAGATTGGTCATATTTTGATCATCCCGGAATGATAGGCTATTTATTAAGAGGCTTTACAGAGCTTTTAGGTAGCAGCGTTTGGGTGGTTAAATTCACAGATTTTTTTGTGAGCAGTCTCTCTCTTTGGGTGTTTTATAGTCTTAGTAAAAGCTTCTTGTCCAAAGCCAGAAGTTGGGTGGCCATGCTACTTATTTGCAGCTCAATTTTATTGACTATGCTCTCTTTAAATAGCACTCCAGATGTTCCTTTAGTACTCTTTTGGTCTCTTTCTCTATGGAGTCTTGAAAAGGCTATTTTTAAAGAGAAATTCGTGTATTGGTTGTGGGCAGGTGTTTTTATGGGTCTGGCCTTTAATAGTAAATATACCGCTCTTTTATTACCCTTTGGGCTAATGGCCTTATTGCTACTTTCCAACACCCTTAGAAATAAATTACGATCTCCTGGTCCATGGAGTGCCTTTGTGCTTTTTGCAGTGGTGGCCTACCCAGTGTACTATTGGAATGAATCTCATGATTTTGTCTCCTTTGTTTTTCAGTCTACGGAGCGTTCTAAATCTGTGAGTGCTATAGGTTTTAGTCCAAAGCTATTGGGCGGTTTTCTGGCAACACAAATGGCTTTAGTGTTCCCTATGGCTTTTGTGGGTCTCTGCGTTTTAACCTTTAAATACCTTTGGAAAATTGTTAGGAAATGGAAACTACCCTCAGATAAAACTTTATTTCTTGGGGTGTTTTTCTTACCTACCTTTTTAGGCTTTTTACTGCTATCTCCCTTTTATTGGATAAAAATTAATTGGTTGGTTCCAAGTTATATTTCAGGCTTTATTTTACTAGCTTACTTTTTTAAACACAAATGGGTGAAGGCTCAGATTGTTATTTCTCTGATTATCCATGCCCTTATTTTCATAGAACTCACAACTTATATAGTGCCTATAAAATCTGACGATACCTGGTGGGGCTGGGAAGACCTGTCTAACCAGGTAAACGATGTGAGAGCAAAAAACCCCCAAGATTTTGTTTTTTCTACAGATAATTACAAAACAGCAGCCGTACTCAGGTTTTATGATAAAAGGCCTACATATAGCACCAATATTATTGGAGAAAATGGGCTTCAATTTGGAATTTTAGATCCAGATCTCGACTTTTTAGAAGGTAAAAACGCTATTTTAATAGATTCTGACCCTAGGTTTAAAAATACAGATAGGCCCTTAGAAGCTCCAGAAAAAGTATTGCCTTACTTTGAAAATATCACCCCTTTACCCCCCATTTTAATTAAAAATTCTAGTGGAAAAGTGATTAGGAAGTTCAATGTGTTTGCCTGTAAGAACTACAAAGCACCAAAAGAGTCAAAATAATACATGCAGCTATTTTTTAATAGAACGTCAAAATAAAACTAAACAAAAAAATTGATAGTAGACAAACAAATAGACGCCCTATTAAGGCACCCCTTATATAAGGATAAATATAAAATTACTAAAAGACACCACATCATTTTTTGGAGTATATATATCCTTTTTAATACACTAAGATGGGGAAGCTATTTTGATGACTACCTTTACTCCCTTAAAACAAATCTTCTAGGTTTTCCTATTCATATGACATTGGCATATCTGAATATTTATTACCTCATGCCCAAGTTTGTGTACAAGAGAAAATATATTAGTTATGCCATATGGGTGTTCTTGGCTTTGTTTGTCATGTTATTGGTCAAATACTACCTAACCTACTACTTAGTGAGTACAAATGTGTGGCCAGAAGGCCCCGAAGAGCCCAATGGACTTAGTCTTAATTTTGCCATTCAAATGATGTTGGGAGAATTCTATGTAGTGGCTTTTGTAACCGCTATTAAAGTAACCATAGATTGGCTGGAAGAAAGCAATAGGTTTAATGATTTAGAAAAAAGACAATTGGCCACTGAATTAAGATTTCTAAGAACTCAAGTATCGCCCCATTTTTTCTTTAATACCCTCAACAATATATACGCACTCACTCTAGAAAAATCTGACAAAGCGCCAGAGGTAGTACTAAAACTATCTGAACTCATGCGTTATTTGCTATACGCCACCAAAAAACGCAAACACGACCTGATTAATGAGCTTCAGTGCATTCAAAACTATATAGATTTAGAACGCATTCGCTTTAGTGATAAACTAAACGTAAAAGTGACTATTAAGGGAAATCTAAACGGTAAAAAAATTGCACCTATGCTATTAATTCCCTTTGTAGAAAATAGCTTTAAACACGGAGCAAATCAAAATATAGGAGCCGTAAATATTAAAGTAAAGGCCACAGTTGAAGGAGATTTTCTTAATTTTGAAATTAGTAATAACCTGCCTGATCAAAGCTATAAAACTAAAGAAGACCAAAAAAATAGTGGCATAGGTTTGTCTAATATTAAAAAAAGATTAGATCTAGGATATGCCCCAGAAGATTACCACTTAGAAATAACAAAAACCAACCATCACTTTCATGTGCGTTTAAAAATCAAAGTATGAGTTTAAAAACTATTATTATAGATGACGAACCTTTGGCGGTTAATATTTTAAAAAAATACTGTAGTGAAATAAAAGAAATATCTTTAGAAGCTACTTTTAACAATGCTATTGACGCAGCAAGCTATTTAAATAAAAATCATATAGACTTAATCTTTTTAGATATTAATATGCCCGTATTAGACGGTCTATCTTTTCTTAAAAATTTAACTTTTAAACCCATGGTAGTTATGACTACTGCGCATGAAACACATGCACTAGAAAGCTTTGAATTACAGGCCATAGATTATTTAGTAAAACCCATTCCCTTTCCCAGATTTTTAAAATCTGTACAACGTATTGTTAGTCTAAAAAACACTGTGAAACCTATTGAAAAAGATGTCCCAGAAGCCAAGAGTATTTTTGTGAAAGTAGACAAAAAGAAACTACAGAAAATAGACTTAGACAAAATAATTCTCATTGAAAGCTTGAAGGATTATATTAGAATAAAGACCGTTACTAGTAAATTTATTATCCACAAAACTCTTAGCAGCTTTACAGAGGAGCTACCCGCTAACAAATTTATTAGAATTCATCGCTCTTTTACCATTGCAATTAATAAGGTAGACGCAGTAGAAGGTAATAGTATAGAAATTCAGGGCCAGCGTTTAACTATTGGCAGAAGTTATTTAAATGAGGTAAAAGCAGTCATATTAAAAAATCTCATACATTAAGGTTCTAGTCTGCCTATAAAAAATAACAGGCTTTTATTCCAATCACTTTCAAAACGCTTATAAAAGAATAATGATTCGTATATTTTATATGTTTGCTTGTGAAAATGACAGAGCTCTAAAAGGGTCAAAATGTCATTATCTATAAATACATTCCTTTTAATTCTGCTTGGTTTTGAGGGCGTTCACTCTGGTGTTCAGATGAGCTTGCAAAAAAAAGAAAGTATACATTCGGTATCAGTGGGAGCACTTTCTGCCCCTGCCAGCTGGATTTTCTTTCCAGCAGCTATAGAAGTATACACTGCTGCAGACGGAAAAAACTATCAACTCATCAGTAAAAAATCATTTGCACCTATAGATCCCACTAATGATCTCAGTAAAAAATTCTTTGATATTTCTATTCCTGAAACACAGACACAGTTCCTGAAAATAATTATTAAAAGTCCCCTTACTAATCCAGACTGGCACCCAAACCCCGGAGGGAAAAGTTGGCTATTTATAGATGAGATTATAATAGACTAAAGTGTAAACAGGGCTGAGTAACATATGTTACAATTTAAAAGGATTTAAGTGTTAATTTTGAAAAAAAAATATACAATGTCTTTTATTTTAGATCCCTGGCCCTGGTATGTATCTGGCCCTTTGTTTGCAATTGTCATGCTAAGTCTGATCCTTTTTGGTAAAAATTTTGGTATGTCTTCTAACCTCAGAACCTTGTGTGCCATAGGTGGTGCAGGAAAATGGTCAGACTTCTTTAAATTTGACTTTAAAGCTCAAAAATGGAACTTGGTAGTGGTTTTAGGAGCTGTAATAGGCGGTTATATAGGCAGCCATTTCCTGCAAAACCAACCAAATATTAACATAAGTGCTGCCACTATAAGTACCCTTCAAGAAATGGGATTTAAAAATCCCGGAGCCCAAATACTCCCCCCTGAACTCTTTAGCTGGAGCGCCCTTTCAGACCCAAAAATATTAGGCATCCTTATCCTAGGTGGTTTCTTGGTTGGTTTTGGTACCCGCTACGCAGGTGGCTGCACCTCCGGCCATGCTATTAGTGGTTTAAGCAACTTACAAATTCCATCCTTGGTAGCAGTTATAGGCTTTTTTATAGGCGGTCTGTTTATGACCCATTTAATCTTTCCCTTACTTTTCTAAGAAACAAACATATGAAATATTTAAAATTTTTAGCCGTGGGAGTGTTTTTTGGAATCCTATTAGTAAAATCAGAAGCTGTCTCTTGGTTTAGAATATTTGAAATGTTCCGCTTTGAGGCTTTCCATATGTACGGGATAATAGGAAGTGCCATAGTTATTGGAGCTATTGGTATTGCCCTTATTAAAAAGTTTAAAATAAAAGACAGTGCTGGCAACCCCATACTGATTCCTAATAAAGAAAAAAAATATATCTCAGCCATTCTAGGAGGCGCCACTTTTGGATTGGGTTGGGCACTGGCTGGTGCCTGCCCTGGACCTATGTATGTACTTTTAGGAACAGGGGCCTTAAGCATGCTCATTGTGATAGCAGCAGCCCTTTTAGGCACTTTTGTATATGGACTTCTAAGAGATAAATTACCCCATTAAAAAAAGCATTTTATCCATAAAAAGCAAGATTGAAAAAAGGATCGTCCAGCTATGGACAGGGCAGGCTAAAACTAATTAATAGTGGCCTGTAATCCCGCGTCTAGAAGCGCCAAACATTGGGGCTCTAATTTTTCTAAAGGACCAGTTTTAACAGTACATTTGCCTTTAAAATGAATAATAAGCGCACACTGTTGAGCCTGCTCATCTGAGTGCTTACACACCCTCATAAGGGTGTTAATTACATGGTCAAAAGTATTGACATCATCATTGTGAACCACCAATTCAGCATCTAGCTGCTGGGCCTCTAAAGTGTCTTCTGAATATTGGGTTTTTTCACTCATACCTCTGGGAAAATATTTTTATAGGACTTTAAAAACAGCAGCTACCCAATCATTTTTTTCTTTATGACGGATATACACTAGACCTAAAGATTGGGCTTTTTCTTTAATCATTCCTAAATCTTGGTCATAAAAACCACTCATTAACAAATATCCTTCTGTAGATAAATGGCTCACATACTGTGCCATATCTTCCAATAATATGTTGCGGTTTATATTAGCCAATACTATGTGGTACTTTTTAACATAAAAAGGTGGTTCAGACAATAGTGCTACAGTGCCTTCAAATACTTTTATAAAGGCGCAGTCATTACGCTGTACATTCTCTGTAGCATTTACGTAACACCAGTGATCAATGTCTATAGCGTCTACATCCGTAGCTCCTTTCATGGCGGCTAAAATGGCCAATACACCCGTTCCGCTCCCCATGTCTAAGACTGTTTTATCCTCACAATCCAAATCTAAAATATGATCCAACATCATATGAGTAGTTTCATGGTGACCAGTTCCAAAACTCATTTTAGGCTCAATGACTATGTCATAACGAACCGATGGTTTCTCATGAAAAGGCGCCCTAACTACACATGTATTGGCTACCTGAATGGGAGAAAAATTCTCCTCCCACCGGGCATTCCAATTCTGCTGTGGAATTTCCTTAGAAGTATATGAAAATGTAAAACCTTCATATTGGTACACCTCTAATTGCTCTAGAAGAGAGGGTTCCCAAAAAGCCTTATTTACATATGCCACCACTCCGGTAGCGGTCTCCTCAAAACTCTCAAATCCAAGTCCGCCCAACTCTGCAATTAATAAATCCGATGCCGGGTGCAAAGGGGCCACCTCAAAAATACAGGCTATATAATCTAAGGTCATAAAACTAGTTAAATGCGTTTACAATAGCTGCAAAATCACTAGCTACTAAGGCGGCACCACCTATGAGGCCTCCATCTACATCTGGCTTTGAGAAAATCTCTACTGCATTGCCTGGCTTCACGCTCCCCCCGTATAAAATAGACACTGCATCTGCCAATTCTGAATGATAGGCGTCTGCTATGGTTTTTCTAATAAAGGCGTGCATTTCTTGGGCCTGTTCGGCCGATGCTGTTTCTCCTGTGCCAATGGCCCAAACTGGTTCATAAGCAAGAATAATGTGAGCCCAAGCCTCCTTTGGAAGAGAAAACAAAGCATTTTTTAATTGGCTGGCCACCAGATGAAAATGAGTGCCAGCCTTTCTGTCTTCTAATTCTTCTCCAAAACAAAACATGATTTGTAAACCGTTATTAATAGCTTGAAAAACTTTTTTTTCAAGAATTTCGTCGGTTTCACCAAAATAACTTCTTCTTTCCGAATGACCTAGAATCACTGTTTTAAGTCCTACACTCTTTAGCATTTCAGCAGAAATTTCTCCAGTAAAAGCACCATTGTCTGCATAATGCATATTCTGTGCAATTACTTCTATGGCAGAACCCTTTACAGATTCTAGAGCGGTGGTTAGGTTCACAAAAGTAGGTGCTATCATCACGGACACCTCTGCGGCAAGAGATTGCGCTTTTAGTGCCTCTATAAGCAGCTGAGACTCTTTAAGGTCTTTGTTCATTTTCCAGTTTCCAGCAACAATTTTCTTTCTCATATATGTTTATTTATAGGTGTGTTTTAAGCTAGTAGACCAACTCATTAAAATCATTAAAGTGTTTTTTCTGTGTAATGGTTCCGTGCTCTAGAATTAAAATAGCGGGGTTGGAGCGAACTATGGTTTTTAATGTAGTCTGGTCTGTAAAGTAGAAATCAAAGCCCAACCCATATTTTATAATAATAGCTTCTGACTGTTCTGGTGAAGAGGCTGACATGCCTATAACCTCGTAACCCGCCTGGTGCGCTTTTTGAGTACTCACTTCAACTGCCTTAAAGGCCTCTGCATTACTTTTTGCAAGGTCGTAGCCAATTACTAGAACTAATTTAGGCACCATCATAATAGAGGCCGTATGGTCTACCCCATCTCTTTCTATGGTAAAATCGTGTATAGGAGGCGTATAGCCCTCTTGAATTTTAGTGGTATTAACCCTTAAAAATTCTCCATCTACATTGGGGTAGTCTTTCTCTGTGCTTATAATGCGTTCTTCTCCATTCACCTTAAAAACCCAATCATACCTGTAAATAGCTGTAGGTGCATTTTTTGGAGTAGACATTCCTTCTGGTATATTAGCGCCAATTTTATAAGGTCTAAAGTCTATAACAGGCAAGTGGTTTAATACCCAATAACCAAAAACAACAGCTGCTGTAAAACAACCTAATACTAAAACATGAGTGATAGATTTAGATAAAAAAGCCTTAATATGTTTCTGGCCCATTATTAAAACAACTATAAAAACACCTAAAATAATGTCTTTAGTAAAAGACTCCCAAGGAGTGAGTTTGATAGCGTCTCCAAAGCAACCACAGTCTGTTACCTTGTTAAAATAAGCAGAGTAAAAGGTAAGGAAAGTAAAAAAAATAATCATGGAGAGCAGGCTCCAAAGGGTCCATTTAGTCATATATCCCAACAATAAAAAAACACCCAAAAGCACCTCTACTACTACCACAAAAAAAGCCAACGAAAGGGCGTATGGCATTAGAAATGGAAGGTCTAAAACCCCTACACTAAAGTATTCTTCCAATTTAAAAGAAAAACCAACGGGGTCATTGAGCTTAATTAAACCGCTAATGACAAATAATACACCGACAAATACCCTACTAAAACCTACTAAATATTTCATTGGTATCTAATTTTTTTTGATTAACTCCTATGAATAAGCCTCTGTTGCAAATCGCTGCATAATAAATTACTTTACAATGGCTGCTCTAAGTGAATAAGAGCAAAAACTGCATAATTGAGCATGTCTTGATAATTGGCCTCTATTCCCTCACTCACTATGGTTTTTCCTTTGTTATTTTCTATTTGCTTGACCCTTAATAATTTTTGCAAAATAAGGTCTGTTAAAGAGCTTACTCGCATGTCTCTCCATGCCTCCCCGTAGTCATGATTTTTATTTTCCATAAGTATTTTGGTAGCGGCTACTTTTAGATCAAAAGCTTTAAGTGAGTCCTCTAGACTCATATTGGGCTGCTCAGATACCCCTAATTCAATTTGAATGAGAGCCATAATACAGTAGTTAATAATGCCTATAAATTCAGGGACTTCTCCCTCTGCTACCTTTTGTGCTATACTTTGTGCTTCATTCTGCTGTAAGCCTCTAATTCTTTGGGCCTTAATAAAGATCTGATCTGTAAGGGAAGGCAGTCTAAGAACGCGCCAAGCAGCACCGTAATCTTTCATCTTCTTTCCAAAAAGATCCCTACATTTTTGAATCACTTCATTATATTGCTCAGAAGTATTGGCCATGTCTTTGCTTAATTTCCGTAAATTTCGGTCAAATAATTATGACCAACAACCCTATCCCTTGAAACTTAGGTTCAAATGAAAAAAAAATTAAATATCATGACACATATACCCCCATCTATAAACTGCAAAGGCACTTTAATAAGCTTTGACAGCCCTAAAATTATGGGCGTATTAAACCTCACTCCAGACTCTTTTTATGACGGTGGGCGCTATAAAAATGAAATAGAAATTCTAAAACAGACCGGTAAAATGCTGGAAGAAGGCGCTAGCTTTATAGATCTAGGGGCCTTCAGTTCTAGACCTGGGGCAGAATACGTGACTTCAGACACAGAGGCGCAAAGGCTACTCCCGGTTGTTGAGCTCCTTTTAAAAGAGTTCCCAGAGGCTTTACTCTCTATAGATACCTTTAGGAGTGAAATTGCCAAAGCGTCTGCAGAAAGGGGCGCCGCTCTTATTAATGACATTTCTGCCGGCGCCTTAGACCCAAACATGATGGCCACGGTGGCTGTATTAAAATTACCTTACATTATGATGCATATGAGAGGAACTCCAGCCACTATGCAATCTCACACCCGTTACAACAACCTACTAGCAGATATTCTCTTTTACTTCTCAGAAAAAATAGCCACAGCAAAAAGCCACGGACTCTATGACCTAATAATAGACCCTGGTTATGGTTTTGCAAAAACAACAGAACAGAACTTTAAGCTACTTAAAGAAAGTAGCCTCTTACAAAGCCTAGACCTACCAGTTCTCACTGGACTTAGCCGTAAATCTATGATCTATAAAACTTTAGATAGCACTGCAGATAAAGCCCTAAATGGTACCACAGCCTTACATATGCATGCCCTTTTGAGCGGCAGCCACATATTACGCGTTCATGACGTGGCGCCTGCCCAAGAGTGTGTTTCTTTATTTGAAGCCTTAAGAAATAGCTAGCTAGTATTTAAAATAAGGCCTAAATTCAATCAAAAAAAAGCTCAGAATTCCCGGTGTTGCTTAATTTCCTATTTTTACATAAAACCAACAAATTGGAACTTTTTAATTTTCTAGATTTTAAAATTACAGATGCCATAGACATTGTGCTAGTGGCGCTACTGCTTTTTTATATATATAAATTAGTAAAAGGCACCGTAGCCATTAATATTTTTATTGGTATTGTAATGGTATGGGGACTTTGGAAGCTCACTGAGCTTTTGGAAATTAAAATGATATCTAGTATCATTGGCGGTTTTATGAATATTGGCCTCATTGCCCTTATTATTGTTTTCCAGCAAGAAATCAGAAAGTTCTTATTGATGTTGGGCTCTACCAACTTAGCCAAAAAACGTTCTTTTGTAAAGCACTTTAAGTTTCTAAATCAAGATTTACAAGTTTTAGATACAGATGTTGCTGCCGTGGTTGCTGCCTTATATAAAATGGAACAGACCAAAACGGGCGCTCTATTAATCATTGAAAAAAACAACTCCTTAGATTTTGTAAGGCAGTCTGGTGATAGAATGAATATTGAACTAAGCCAACCTATTATTGAGAGTATATTTTATAAAAACAGTCCCTTACATGACGGAGCTGCAATTATTGAAAATAATTTTATTGTAGCAACTAGAGTCATTCTTCCAGTCTCTGAGGAACGCAGTATTCCTCTTAGGTTTGGACTTAGACATAGGGCTGCGGTTGGAATTACTGAAAAGACAGATGCTTTAGCACTAGTGGTTTCTGAAGAAACAGGTACCATTTCCTATATTAAAAATGGAGAGTTTGTGCTATTTAAGAATTCTGAAGAATTGGTGAAAATGCTAAGAAAAGACCTGATGTAAAAACTTCATAAGACTAAGGTAAACACGTATTAGCAAAAAATAAGTTTACACATAAAAGCCACTATATTTCTAGACCTGCTCCTCTACAGCTAAAAACTGAGCCTCATATAAATTTTTGTAGTATCCGCCTCTAGCTAAAAGCTCCTGGTGCGTGCCTTGCTCTACAATCTCACCAGCGTCCATGACCAATATATTAGTGGCTTTTTGAACAGTAGCTAAACGGTGCGCAATGACTATAGAAGTTCTTCCCTCTGTTATTTTGTCTGTGGCTTTTTGAATGAGTTGTTCTGAGCCACTATCTATAGAAGAAGTGGCCTCATCTAAAACCAAAATAGAGGGCTGGGTCACATAAGCCCTAAGGAAGGCAATGAGCTGGCGCTGTCCGCTAGAAAGCATACCGCCCCTTTCTTTTACGTTAAAAGAGTAGCCTCCAGGAAGGCTAGAAATAAATTCATGAACGCCAATGGCTTTAGCTGCTTTAATAATTTCTTCTTCAGAAATATGAGGGTTCCCTAAAGAAATATTATTGGCTATGGTGTCTGCAAAAAGAAAAACGTCTTGCAATACTACTGCAATGTGGCTTCTTAATGAGGCCAATGTAAAGTTTTCTATGTCAGTGCCATCTACTTTTATAGCGCCAGACTGAATGTTATAAAAACGATTTAAAAGGTTGATAATAGTGGACTTTCCCGCTCCAGTAGCCCCAACTATAGCTAGTGTTTCACCTTTAGAAACCTTAAAAGAAATACCTTTTAAAACGGGATCTTCTGGAGTGTAACCAAATACTACCGTCTCAAAACTAATATTACCCTGTGTGTCTTTTAACTCTTGGGTCCCTTGAGTTTCTGTTTGATCTTCCGTATCTAAAATTTTAAAAACACGAGCGGCCGCTACCATACCCATTTGTAGGGTGTTAAATTTATCTGCTATTTGTCTCAGTGGCCTAAACAACATTTCTGAGAGTAGTATAAAGGTGAAAATAGTTCCGTATTCTGAAGCGCTAACACCAGAAATATTTTGCATACCGCCGTACCAAACAATAAGGCCAATAGTGATAGAAGACACTATGTCTGCCACTGGAAAGAAAACTGAGTTATACCAAACTGTCTTAAGCCACGCCTTGGTGTGCTTTTCATTTATAAGCTCAAAAGCTTTTTTCTCTGCAGATGCCCTGTTAAAAAGCTGTACTACTTTCATTCCTGAAATGCGTTCTTGAACAAATGAATTGAGCTGAGCCACCTGGGCCCTTACCTCTGTAAATGCTCCTTTCATAGCACGTTGGAATAGCCTGGTTGCATATAAAATAACAGGCAAGACCGCAAATACAATTAGGGACAGCCTCCAGTTCATATAAACCATCACAGCTGCCACCACTATCATTTTAAGCAAATCTGATACAATTACAAAGAAGCCTTGAGAAAATATCTCCCCTATGCGTTGCATGTCCCCAACTGCCCTTGTAACAAGAATTCCTATAGAGGACTTGTCAAAATACGCCATTTTAAAATGTGTCATATGCTTAAAAAGCTTTACGCGCACATCTCTAATCACAGACTCCCCTAACCAGTTAGCAAAGTAATTAAAGGCCAATTGGCTTACTACTTCTCCAATAAGCACTAACAGCATGAGTAATGTTAGGGTGAGTAACTTATGAGCATCAGCCATTTTAATGGCCTGGTCTACTAAAGAACCAACCAAAACAGGTCTTAGCACAGCAAATCCAGATAAAATAATAGCCGCTAAAGCCACTCCATAAAAAGTAGTGCTATAAGGTTTTGTGAATTGAAGTAAACGCTTAAATAGGTTTCTATCAAAAGCATTTCCGGTTTCTTTTTGCTTAGACATAAATATTTTTTGGATAATTTATTTCGGTTAAATACAAACCTTGAGCTGGAACAGATGGACCAGCCAAACTTCTAGATTTAGAAGCAATAACTGCCTCCATATCTATTATATTTTTTTTGTGCGTACCAATTTCTAAGAGGGTTCCTACAATGGCGCGAACCATATTTCTCAGAAATCTATTGGCAGTTATAGTAAATATTAAAAGATCTCCTTTTTGCTCCCAACTGGCTTTTGAAATGTCACATAAAAAAGTGTGAACGTCTGAGTGTGTCTTAGAAAAACACTCAAAATCTTGGTGATTGATGAGTATTTGAGATGCTTGGTTCATAGATACTATATCTAAAGGCTGGTGTACAAAGTGGGCTGTAGTGTTTAAAAAGGGATTTTTATGGGTAGATACCCAATATTCATAGGTCCTACTAGTGGCACTAAAACGTGCATGTGCTTGATCTGATACCTTATAGATGGTATTAATAGCTATAGAGGGAGGTAAAAAAGCATTAAGTCTAGCGGTGAGGGTGGACTTTTTAAAATGAGCCTCTGTAACAAAGTGGGCTATCATTTTTTTTGCGTGCACCCCTGTATCTGTCCTACCTGCTCCAATAAGTTCAATAGGGATACCCAAAAGCATAGAAACAGCATGCTCCATGGTTTCTTGTACACTGCTGGCGTTGGGTTGTTTCTGCCAACCATGAAAAGAAGTTCCGCAGTAAGAAAAGTCTACAAAATATTTCAAGGCAATCAATTACTTTTGTACACAAAGATACCTTAAGTACCTGTGAATTTCTTGATTCTTTAAATTATTTTATACGTTTTAGGGATTGAAATAAGACTGCATATGAAAAAAATACTTTTACTCTCAGACACACATTCTCACATAGATGAAAGAATACTGCATTTTGTTAAGCAAGCAGACGAGGTATGGCATGCGGGAGATATTGGTGACTTAAAAGTAACTCAGGCACTTGCTCTTCTAAAACCTCTTAAGGCTGTCTACGGAAACATAGACGATGCTAACGCTAGGCTCACATATCCACTAGATCTTAAGTTTGAATGTGAGGGAATGTCCGTATGGATGACGCATATTGGTGGATATCCTGGAAAATACAATCAGAGAATTAGAGAAGAGATAAAGCAAGCGCCGCCTGACATTTTTATTGCCGGACACTCTCACATATTAAAAGTACAGTGGGATAAAAACCTACAACTCATGCATATGAACCCTGGATCCTGTGGTGTGATTGGCTTTCACCAAATAAGAACCATGCTCAGTTTTAAAATTGATGGGGCAGAAATTAAAGACCTTGTAGTCATTGAGCTTGGTAAAAGAGGCGAAATAATTAAATGAAAGAATTTAGACAGTGCTATAATCTAAAACATCTTACTTTAAAATTTATACAATAAGGCTTAAAACTTTAAAATGAAGCATAAAAAAACCCGGGTAACAAGCCCGGGTTTTACGCACTAATACTACTAAGATGTTAGGTTTAACGTAAACGATCCACTGATTTTACGAGATCCTCGTCCTTTTTAGTGGCTTTATTAGCCACAGATAAAAAAACGATAGAAATAATAGGAACTAGCATCCCAATACCCTTCTCAGAAAGCAAGCCCTCTCCAGGTAAGCTTAGTGTTCGATAAACGAAAAATCCTAGTAAAAAAAAATTTAATATGATATTTAACCGGTTCAGTACAAACTGGTTAATTCTTTTTTTATAAGAAAATAAACTAATTATTGCTAGTGATGCAAAAATGATGAACGTACCTTTATTCAAGGCCTTAACTAAAGTAAATATAGTGTTTTCTGGGCCTTCTACAATGATATTGACAAAAAAAATAGCCAGAATATTTGCTATAGCTACAAAAAATAAATAAAGCGATTGTATTCTCTGAATCATGTGATTATGATAAATTCTAAAATCAAAAATAAGCGTCTTTTTTTAGAATGTAAGCAGATATTAATTTTTATTTGTATTATTGTACTGTTGTTTTTATATTTAAACTACAACACTCACCTCAGGGAAATCCATTCCCCTTATCCAAGTAATGATTTTAATCACATTACTTTCTAAAGATCCACTTATTATATCATTGAATGTTTGAAATTTCGAAACTAAAAACCATGAAGCTTCCTGAGCTTCAGGAAATTGCACAAGGCCTTAAGGTGCCTAAATTCAAGACTTTAAAAAAAATAGACTTAGTATATCAGATTCTTGACCTACAGGCCGCAAATCCAAAAGCAGTTTCTGCTGTGGCGCCTGTATTGCGTGAGGCAACTGTACAAACTGAAAACAACTCAGAAGCGCCAAGAAAGAAACTACTACCAAGAGAAAGAAATGCTAAAGTAGCTGCTAAAGACAAAAGCGCAGACAAAGAAGTCCAGAAACCACAAGAAACTAGAGCAGATAAAAAAGTTCTTACTCCTAGAGGTGAAAAGAATTCTGAGCCAGCCCGTTCTAGAACAGTTTCTAATGAAGCTAAGGTTTTAGCCACTGAGACTTCTGGGGAAAGCACTACAGAAACCCCTCAACTAGAAGCAGCAACTATAAACCACAAAGATGCTGTTGTTAGAAGACTTCCAAATGCACGTCCTAACAAAAGACCAGAACGCGCAGACCGATCAGAGGTAAAACCCAACATAAATGCAAGAAATACTGAAGGGAGAACAGTTGACAATAAGTCAAATGAGGTAAGAAACCACCCACAACACGCCCCCAAGCAAAACAATAAAAAGAACCCCAACCAAACCCGTCCAGAAAAAAACTTTAACTATGACAAAGAGTTAAAGAACAGATACAAGGATCCAGAATACGAATTTGACAGTATTATTGCTTCTGAAGGCGTATTAGATATTATGCAAGATGGGTACGGATTCCTAAGATCTTCTGACTACAATTATCTTTCTTCTCCTGATGATATTTACGTATCTCAATCACAGATAAGGCTTTTTGGTTTAAAACCAGGAGATACAGTTCTTGGTGAGGTAAGACCTCCAAAAGAAGGAGAAAAGTATTTCCCTTTAATTAAGGTAAATAAGATAAACGGCCAAGACCCTCAGGTGGTGAGAGATCGTGTTGCTTTTGAGCATTTAACACCTTTGTTCCCTGAAGAGAAATTTAAACTTTCTGAACGTCAAAGCAATATTTCAAATAGAATTATTGACCTCTTTTGCCCTATTGGAAAAGGACAACGCGGTATGATTGTAGCCCAACCTAAAACGGGTAAGACCATGCTGTTAAAGGACATTGCTAACGGAATTGCAGCCAACCACCCAGAAGTGTACCAATTAATACTCCTCATAGACGAAAGACCTGAAGAGGTGACAGACATGCAGAGAAATGTGAAGGGGGAAGTGATTGCTTCTACCTTTGACAAGGAAGCATCCGAGCATGTTAGAGTAGCAAATATTGTGCTTGAAAAAGCCAAAAGGTTAGTAGAATGTGGTCATGATGTGGTCATTCTTTTAGATTCTATAACCCGTTTGGCAAGAGCTTATAATACGGTTCAACCAGCCTCTGGTAAGGTATTGAGTGGCGGTGTAGACGCCAATGCCCTTCACAAACCAAAACGCTTCTTTGGAGCAGCTAGGAATATTGAAAATGGAGGTTCTTTAACTATAATAGCTACTGCTTTAACAGAGACTGGCTCTAAAATGGACGAGGTAATTTTTGAAGAATTCAAAGGAACTGGAAATATGGAGCTACAGTTAGATAGAAAAATATCTAACAGAAGAATTTTCCCTGCCATTGACCTCACCTCCTCTAGTACCAGACGCGATGATCTCTTGTTAGATGAACAGACTTTACAACGCATGTGGATTATGCGAAAATATTTGGCAGATATGAACCCAGTAGAAGCTATGGAGTTCATTGAACAGCGTTTTAAACAGACTAGAACTAATGAAGAGTTCCTGCTTACTATGAATAAATAAAAGTTGCAAAACTTATAAAAAACCCCCTTCGCATAAATAGTGAAGGGGGTTTTTTTAGCCCTGATGGTATAGGGCACAAAAAAAGCCTATGGTATTTAAAAATACCATAGGCAATATAAGTGAAATAGCTTAAATCCTAATTAAAGGGATGCTACTTGCTTGGCTAATTTACTCTTTAAATTAGAAGCTTTGTTGCTGTGAATGATGTTGCGTTTTGCCAACTTATCTATCATAGAAACTAAAGATGGAAGCTGAGCTAAAGCAGCAGTCTTGTCTTCTTCTAAACGTAATTTTTTAAGAGCGTTACGCATAGTCTTGTGCTGATACTTGTTACGCACGCGCACTTCCTCGTTTCTTCTAATTCTCTTTAATGCAGACTTGTGATTAGCCATAGTTTTAATTTGTAATTGTTATGAATGTTTCCATTCTCTTTCGTAGTCCGTAGGGGAATCGAACCCCTGTTACCAGGATGAAAACCTGGCGTCCTAACCCCTAGACGAACGGACCAGGTTACAGCTTATGCTGCATTTTAATAATTTTTGTAGTCCGTAGGGGAATCGAACCCCTGTTACCAGGATGAAAACCTGGCGTCCTAACCCCTAGACGAACGGACCATTAGTTTGCGCAATTGCGGATGCAAAAATACAACTATTTTTCACTATTGCAAGAGCAGGCGCTACTTTTTTAAGTTTTTAATACGCCTTAGCAAATAAGACCCTTTTAGTAGAAGGTTTTCCGGTTAAAATACATGTTCCAACTTCCTCTTTCGCGTCAATAGGAATACATCTAATGGAAGCTTTTGTCTGCTCTTTAATTTTAGCCTCAGTTTCTATAGTGCCATCCCAGTGGGCAGACACAAAACCACCTTTGGTCTTCAATATTTCCTTAAGCTCTTCATAGCTATTGGCCTCTGTAATATGCGTGTCTCTATAGTCTAATGCCCGTAAGTATAAATTTTCTTGGATGTGCTCTAGTAATTGCTCAATATGAGGCACTAAAAGATCACTAGAGACTGTTTCTTTGGTTAAAGTGTCTCTTCTAGCTACTTCAAAGGTATTGTTCTCTAGATCTCTTTGACCAATGGCCAAACGCACAGGAACTCCCTTTAGTTCGTACTCATTAAATTTAAAGCCAGGCTTGTGTGTGTCTCTTTGGTCAAACTTAACAGAAATTCCTTTAGCTCTTAGTTCTTTTATTAATGGTGTTATTTTTTCTGTAATTTCCTCTAACTGCTCCATTCCTTTGTAAATAGGAACTATGACTACTTGTATGGGAGCTAGTTTTGGAGGAAGCACTAAACCGTTATCATCACTGTGGGTCATTATAAGCGCTCCCATTAGACGAGTAGACACCCCCCAAGAAGTAGCCCATACATGCTCTTTTTTACCTTCTTTGTTAGCAAAGGTCACATCAAAAGCCTTGGCAAAGTTTTGTCCTAAAAAGTGAGAAGTACCTGCTTGCAATGCCTTTCCGTCTTGCATTAAGGCCTCAATACAATAAGTTTCTAGTGCCCCTGCAAAACGTTCAGAGGGTGTTTTAAGCCCTCTTATTACTGGAACTGCCATATGCTCCTCAGCAAAAGTAGCATAGATTTCCATCATTTGCTCTGCCTCTACAATGGCCTCTTTTTTAGTGGCGTGTGCGGTATGCCCTTCTTGCCATAAAAATTCTGAAGTCCTCAAAAATAATCTAGTTCTCATTTCCCATCGAACTACATTGGCCCACTGGTTAATGAGCAAAGGTAAATCTCTGTATGACTGAATCCAACGCCTATAAGTATCCCAAATAATAGTTTCTGAAGTAGGTCTTACAATGAGTTCTTCTTCTAATTTAGCATCAGGATCTACTATGACACCGCTTCCATCTTCTGCATTTTTTAATCTGTAATGTGTCACAACGGCACATTCCTTGGCAAAACCTTCTATATGACTGGCTTCTTTACTGAAATAGGATTTTGGAATAAAAAGAGGAAAATAAGCATTTTCGTGACCGGTCTCTTTAAACATTTTATCTAAGGCAGCTTGCATTTTTTCCCAAATAGCATAACCATAGGGCTTTATCACCATGCAGCCTCTTACCCCTGAGTTTTCTGCAAGGTCTGCTTTGCCTACCAATTCATTGTACCACTTAGAGTAGTCTTCACTGCGTTTTGTTAAATTTTTACTCATAACTTAGAGTTTGGCACAAATCTTGTAATTTTAGACTGTAGTTAGTTGTTAGTATAGAGAAATTAGGCTTTTATGCTCAGAGCTTTTTAAGATGACTCAAAAGCGCTCACAAAACTAACTATTTTTAAAGAGCATCACAATTAAATTAATCGCTTATGAAAACTACATTACTACTCTTAAAAATAAGATCCTTAGGGTCCTTAATAATTTTTGGTTTGGTTTTAACATCTTGCGGTAGTTTCACTGGAGTGTCTTATTATGACCAAGACGGTATTTATAGCAGTCCTTCTTGGACCACCTATGAAATGCCATTAAACGCCAGAGCGCAACAAAATATTCAAAATACTCAAAACACCCAAAATGGGAATCCCAATGAGTTTGGCACCTATTTTTTAGAGCGTGCTAATACTTATGAGGACTTACTCACAGAAGACACTTTTACAGCTGCAGATGAATATGTGGGTGGAGGTCAAGACAATTGGTCCAATGACCAGCCAATAGACAACAACCAAAATATATCTGGTCAAAGCGCTTGGGGTGGCAATCCAGAACAGGTGACCATTCAAATTCACAACAATCCTTGGTTCAACCAAGGCCTTTATTTTAATTCATTTGCCGGTAGAGGTATGGGTGGAAGATGGGGCAGGTTTAACAACTTTGGAGGAGGCTTTAACCATTGGGGCTGGAACGCAAATCCCTGGGGATGGGGCTTGAACAACTGGGGCTGGAATGCAGATCCTTGGGGATGGGGCTTTAATAACTTTGGAGGAGGCTTTAATAATTGGGGCTGGAACGGCTGGGCATTTAACAACCCACAATTGTTTTACGGATCTTACAACTATTCTAGGGTGCAACACTACGCCAGAAACAACCGCTTTGACAGAAGCCCAAACAGAACTTCTTACGCTGTGAATGCCACTAGAAGAGGTAGTAGCAATCAAGAACAAGGTAGGGGCACATATGCCCTAAGAAAAAATACCTTAAGTGTTAGCGGGCTCAGATCGTATTTGAGAACAACAGAAAACAGTAAAGTGGTAGACTCATACAGAAATAATAATCAAAGTGCTGGTAGAAATACCACTAATTTATCAGGACTCAGAAATAGCTTTCAAACTTCTGGAATAAGAAGCAATGCATTGAATAGTGGCTCCTTAAATAGCCACTTGCGCAACAGCATAAATAGCAGTGCTAGTGCTGTTAGAAATAATAGCCTAGTCAGAGCTCCAAGAGCTACTAGAAGTAATGAAACTGAAAGAAATGTGCAGAGTCCAAACAACCAGCTATTCCGAAGTCTTACACCCAATATGAGTTCTTACAGAAGTGGGGACTCTAGATCATCAAACACCAATACTCTAAGATCTGTAAGCCCTATTAGGAGAACTTCAGAGCCTTCTAGTATCAGAAATAATCAAAGACAAATAAACAGCAGTGACTCTAGAAGTAACTATAGAAGTAGTGGTTCAGAAAGAACTTCATCTAGTCCCACTAGAAGCAGTGGTAACAGTTCAAGCGGCAGGTCTTCTTCTAGCAGTAGGTCTAACGGAAGAAACAACTAAAACAAAGAGGCACTTACAAGCAACATTTAAAACTTTAAAACCATTTTCCAGCCTATATGAGAAAATTATTCATGCCCATTTTATTACTAATAGCAAGCGTTTGTGGGGCCCAACAAATTCAAGATATTAATTTATTTGGCTTAGAGCAAAGAACGGGAACACCGAGGTTTCAAGCCATGGCAGGTGCTTTTGGTGCCCTTGGAGGAGACTTCTCCGCCTTAGCTATAAATCCTGCAGGGGCTGCTGTATTTAAGCACAATCAGCTGGGATTTAGCCTTTCACAACACATCACTGAAAACCAAACCAGTTTTGGAAACCAAAATAGCTTTAACGACACCAGGCAACTAGGTTTTAACCAAGCCGGAATTGTTTTTGTTTATGAGAATAGAAATAACAGCCCCTGGAAGCGGCTAAGTTTGGCCTTAAATTCAGACAACAGCAACTTTTACAAAGGAGCTATTTCTGCAAATGGAATTGCTGCTAACGGGCTAGACCAATTCTTCCTTGATAATGCTGAAGGAATACCCTTTGGTGATCTATTAAAACTAGACAATGAACTCTTAGAAGAAGCCTATTTAAATATTGGTTCCGAAATTGGTTTTACAGCCCAGCAAGCATTTCTAGGTTATTACGCAGGAGTTTTAGACCCCTCAGAAATGGACAATAACAATATAAGTAGCTACGTTTCTAATGCGCTTTACAAGCAAGTAGAACAATCTCATAATATTCGCACTAAAGGAAAAAATAGCAAGTTCATTTCCACAGTAGCAGCTCAATATATGGATTTCTTATACTTAGGTGCGGGACTTGAATTTCAAAATCTTCTTTATGAAAAACAGACGCGTATTCAGGAAAATGGATATGAGACCTCTAGCCCCCTTCAATATTTAAACTTTAATAATTTTATTGAAACTTCAGGAAATGCACTAGCATTAAATGTGGGCGCTATCACAAAAATTGGAAATTCATTAAGGCTAGGTTTAAGCTATAAAACGCCCACTTGGTATACCCTATCAGACAAAACTCACCAACAAATAGAAAGTAATTTAGAAGACGTAGATATAAAGTTTATAGACAAAAACCAAATTAATATTTTTGAAGATTACCAAATCACCATCCCTTCAAAAATAACTGCAAGTGCAGCTGTTGTGTTAGGTAAAAGAGGACTAATAAGTGTGGATTATAGCCAACAAGACTTTTCAAAGGCGCGTTTTAGACCACTAGCCGATTCCTTTTTTACTACCCTTAATCAAAGTGCAGTAAGGCAGTTAACAAGGGTGAATACTTTAAATATAGGAGGAGAATACAATTTAGGACGCCTATCTTTAAGAATGGGCTATGGCAGTAATAACAGTCCTTTTCAAACCAATGACTCCTTTAGTGAAAACCAAGCATTAGGCTTTGGGTGGATCTTTGGTGGCGGTAAAATAGATTTTTCTTTTAGCCAATGGAGCACTTCAAATTCACATACTACGCTAAACTATACTGGAGCTCCAGAAATGACTTTAAAAACAATTAGAAACACAGCCACTATAGGCTATACTCTGTTTTTCTAACAAGAAGGGTCTTTCTAGCATAAAAAAGGCTGTTTTTCACAGTACTTTTGCCTTATATTTGCACTTGAAACCTACGCGCTTAGAATGAAAATAAATCAAGACCCCTTAGCAGCACAAGAAGAATTTTCAAATGACCATCTTTCAGCTGCAGAAGACACCCCTTTAAGACCAGATGCTTTTGACATGGCAGATGAGGAAAAAATTAATACCATTAAAAAACATGTGGCCGCTATTATGGACACCTTGGGGTTAGACCTCACAGATGACAGCCTAAAAGGAACTCCAAACAGAGTAGCAAAAATGTTTGTCAATGAAATATTTGGAGGCTTACACCCCAACAAAAGACCAAAGGCTTCCACTTTTATTAATAAATATAAATACGGAGAGATGTTGGTAGAAAAAAATATCACCCTCTACTCTACCTGCGAGCACCATTTACTCCCTATAGTAGGCAAGGCGCACGTAGCCTATATTTCTAAAGGTACTGTTGTAGGGCTTTCTAAAATGAATAGAATTGTAGATTACTACGCAAAAAGACCACAGGTACAAGAGCGTTTAACCATACAAATTGTCAGAGAGTTACAAGAAGTCTTAGGAACCAAAGATGTAGCTTGCGTTATAGATGCAAAACACCTATGTGTAAACTCTAGAGGCATAAGAGACATTGATAGTAGTACTGTGACTGCAGAGTATGGAGGTGCTTTTAAAGAAGCGGCTACCAGAAAAGAATTTTTAAATTTTTTACACCTTCCGGTTAATTTCTAGACTTTAAAGCATGCCCTTATACGCTTCACAGGAACTAAAAATTTACAACTCCCTTTCCGGAGAAAAAGAATTGTTTATCCCCATTAATGAGGGCTACGTTGGCATGTACGTATGTGGACCTACCGTATATTCTCAGGTTCATTTAGGAAACTGTAGAACCTTTATGTCCTTTGACATGATTTTCAGATATTTAAAGCACTTGGGCTTTAAAGTGCGCTATGTCAGAAATATTACAGACGCAGGACACCTAGAAAATGACGCAGAAGAAGGAGAAGACAAGATTGCTAAAAAAGCGAGATTAGAACAAATTGAACCCATGGAAGTGGTTCAAAAATACACCCTTGATTTTCACAATATTCTAGCTCAGTTTAATTTACTCCCTCCTAGTATAGAACCTACTGCTACCGGACACATCATTGAACAAATAGAAATCATTAAAGAAATTATAACGAAAGGTTTTGCATATGAGGTAAACGGCTCTGTTTACTTTGATGTACAAAAGTTTAATAAAATCTATGAGTACGGAAAATTAAGTGGCCGCAAATTAGAAGACATGTTGGCTAACACAAGAAGCCTGGCTGCACAGGAGGAGAAAAAATCTCCTCAGGATTTTGCCCTTTGGAAAAAAGCAGAACCTCAGCATATCATGCGCTGGCCCTCCGTTTGGGGAGATGGATTTCCTGGATGGCACTTAGAATGTACCGCAATGAGCACCAAATATTTAGGCGTTTCTTTTGACATCCACGGAGGGGGTATGGATCTTAAATTTCCACATCACGAATGTGAAATTGCACAGGCAGAAGCCACTAATGGAGTAACTCCAGTAAAATACTGGATGCACGCTAATATGCTTACCCTTAACGGTAAAAAAATGTCAAAATCTACAGATAATAATATTTTACCAGTAGATATATTCACAGGAGAAAATAACCTATTAAGTAAGGCCTTTAGTCCTTCTGTGGTTCGTTTTTTTATGATGCAAGCACATTACACAAGTATTTTAGACTTGAGTAGTGATGCATTATTGGCTTCTGAAAAAGCTCACCAAAGACTCCTTGAAGCACTAGATGTACTTTCCAAAATATCACCTTCTAATCAAACCCATTTTAATTTAAAGTCTTGGGAAAAGAAATGTTATGCAGCCATGAATGATGACTTTAATACCCCCATTCTAATTGCTCACTTATTTGAAGCAGTAAAAGAAATTAATGGGCTAAAAGAAGGAAAAACTGAGATTACGCATGCAGACAAAAAGCATCTTGAAACGCTCCTTAATGGGTTTGTTTATGATATATTAGGGCTTAAAAAAGAGGTAGAAAGTCAGTCTAATAGCCAAGCGCCTGCCCTTGTAGAAATACTTATTCAACTTAGAAAAGAGGCTAGAGAAAATAAAGATTTTGCTTCATCAGACAACATAAGAGACCAGTTGTTAGCCCTTGGAATACAACTTAAGGACGGTACAGACGGTACTACTTTTAATTTTTCTTAATGTCTTGGTCTATAAAAAAAATACTCATTAGTCCTCTTGTATTGCTCATAAGAATATACCAGACTTTAATTTCCCCACTCACACCACCTAGCTGCAGATATACCCCTACCTGCTCAGCATATAGCTTAGAAGCTTTAAAAAAATACGGTATTATTAAAGGAGCTTGGTTGGCTACAAAAAGAATTCTGAGTTGTAACCCTTGGGGTGGACATGGACATGACCCAGTGCCATAGCTTTTAAAGCTGTTACACAAAAATTGTAATAGGTCTCATAAAATACCCCGTCATTTGCTATCTTAGCCTTAAACTATACTAATATGCATATATTGAGCATTATATGGAACCCCAATGAAACCTTATTTTCAATTGCAGGGCTACAAATAAAATATTACAATCTTTTATGGATCACCGCCTTTGCACTGGGTTGGTATTTAATGAAACGTGTCTTTCTCTCTGAAAAAAAAACCCTTGAACAGCTAGATTCCCTATTTATACATACTGTATTATCTACCATGCTAGGCGCTAGGTTAGGCCATGTATTGTTTTATGACTGGGATTATTACAAAGACCACTTAGCAGAAATTCTACTTCCCATAAGAGAAAATGTAAATGGGACTATATTTGGAATTATTAGAGGTTATGAATTTACGGGTTTTGCAGGTTTAGCAAGCCATGGTGCTGCTATTGGAATAATTATTGGCATGCTTATCTACATTAAAAAAAATCAAGACTTTAAACTACTCTGGCTCTTAGACAGATTGGTAGTCCCTGTGTCACTAGGAGCTTTTTGCGTGAGACTAGGAAATTTCTTTAACTCAGAAATTAACGGTAAAATTACCGATGAATCTTTTATTTTTGCCACTAAATTTGTGAGAGATTCTGACGATATGTCTCCCTATAAAGCCATGTCAATTACTGGAGAAAGAACTAAAGAAGCTGCTTATGCTACCCTAGAAAACAATGCAGATTTTTCTCAATACCTAGACGCCATTCCTTTTAGACACCCTGCCCAACTATATGAGGGAATAGCCTACTTAGCCCTCTTTGGCTTGCTGTATTATATTTTCTGGAACACAGAGAAGAAAAACAAATCAGGCTTCTTATTTGGTGTCTTTTTTATATTGCTATGGTCTACCCGTTTTGTTGTGGAGTTCTTTAAAAAGAGTCAGGGTGGTTTTGAAGAAAGTCTTGGTCTTTTATCTACAGGGCAGTGGCTGAGTATTCCGTTTATTCTAATTGGTTTATTCTTTGTTTTAAGGCCTAGCACTAAGTAAAAAAAAAAGAGGCCAGAAGGCCTCTTTTTTTTTTATAACACAATAAGTAATTATTTGCCTATTTGAATTTTCTTCTTTAAGAAATCAAACATTACTGGCGTTGCAATGAAAAGAGAAGAGTAAGTACCTACTACAACTCCAATAATCATAGCAAACATGAAACCTCTTAAAGATTCACCTCCAAATATAAAGATAGATAATAGCACTACTAAGGTAGTTAATGAGGTGTTTAAAGTACGGCTTAAAGTACTATTAAGAGCTAAGTTGGTGTGCTCTCCAGACTTCCATCCTTTTTCTGCAATGATCTCTCTAATACGGTCAAATACAACCACAGTGTCATTTAATGAATAACCAATTACAGTTAATATAGCTGCAATAAAGGCTTGGTCAATTTCCATGTTAAATGGCATATACTTACCAGCTAATGAGAAAATTCCAAGCACAATAAGCACGTCATGGAATACTGCCACAACAGCACCTAAAGAGAACTGCCACTTTCTAAATCTTAATAGGATGTATAAAAACACCACTAATAAAGACCCTAAGATAGCTAAGAATGCATTTTTCTTAATATCATCTGCAATAGTTGGACCCACCTTAGAAGATTGCATAATACCAAAAGACCCAGGGCCTTCTCCTATAATAAAATCTTCATATGAAGTGCCAGCAGGCAGGTATTTCTGAAGGCTAGTATATAATGAATTTTGAATTTCATTATCTACTTCAATTCCTTCTACATCTACTTTATAAGCGGTAGTTATTTTTACTTGGTTGTCATCTCCATAAGTCTTTACATTTGTTCCAGTTCCAAAAACATCTGACAACTGCGTAGATAACTCAGATGGATTTACTGCCTTTTCAAAACGAACCGTATAGGAGCGTCCACCAATAAAATCTACCCCTTGCGGTAAGCCTTGAGTAAACAATGATCCAAGACTCACAAGTAAAAAAGCACCTGAAACCACATAGGCAATCTTTCTTTTTCCAAGGAAATCTACATTGGGCTGCTTAAATAAATTTTTAGTAATGGCAGTGCTTAAATCTAAGGTCTTCCCTTTGCGGTTTAAATATCCGTCTATAAGTAATCTAGTGATAAAGATAGCAGTGAAAAGAGAAGTGATAATACCAATTAATAAGGTAGTAGCAAATCCTTTAATTGGACCAGATCCAAAAATGAATAATATGATAGCAGTTAAACCTGTAGTAATGTTAGCATCTAAAATTGAAGAAAGTGCATTGCTAAAACCATCTGCGATGGCTAATGTTTTTCCTTTCCCCTTAGCTAACTCCTCTTTAATACGCTCAAAGATAAGTACGTTAGCATCTACAGACATACCAATAGTAAGCACAATACCAGCAATTCCTGGCAATGTCAATACTGCATTTAAGCTCACCAATACACCAAAAATAAGTACAATGTTTAATAAGAGGGCTATATCTGCAAAAATACCTGCCTTACCATAATAGAATATCATCCACAACAAAACCAACACCATGGCCAGTGCAAATGAATTAAAACCACTGTCAATAGCTTCTTGGCCTAATGATGGACCTACTATGTCTGATTGAATGATTTCTGCTGATGCTGGCAATTTACCTGCACGCAATACATTTGAAATATCCTTAGTTTCATTTACTGTAAAAGAACCTGTAATTTCAGATCTACCTCCAGAAATTGGACCTGAAGACACTCCAGGAGCAGTATATACTTTGTTGTCTAAAACAATAGCAATACCTGTTTGGTTATTAAAGGCGTCTCCCGTTAATTTTTCCCACTCTTTAGCTCCCTTAGTATTCATAGTCATTGAAACTGCAGGACGGCTAAATTGATCAAAATCATCGCGTGCGTCACTCACCACATCTCCACTAATGCGGGGCGTATGGTCTCTATTAGATTTTAAGGCGTATAAACCAACTACTTCCGAGTCTTGTGAAGGGCGTTCCCACACAAATTTCACATTGGCTAATGCCGCAGGCAACAACCTGCGAATTTCTTTCATTCTAAGGTAAGATCCAACAGTAGCAGTATCTCTTACTGCAAATTTAAAAGTCTCATAACCCTGCCCTTGACCTCTAATAAGATCAATTAAAGGATTTTGTTGGTTGGTTAAAGAATCTTGAGCCACATCTGCCAATAATGAATCTATTTCAGAGGCTGGTTTTTGAATTTCTTTTTCTATTACCACAAGAGATTTTAAGCGTTCATTTGCAGCTACAAAAAAAGAAGCGATATCCTGATTGTTAGGTGGGTATGTTTCCCAAAACTCTAGTTGAGCAGTGCTAGACAATAAGTCTTTAGCTCTAGATATATCTTTGGCTCCTGGTAATTCAACCAGAATTCTACCTGACTTTCCTTCTCTTTGAATATTGGGCTGTGTGACCCCAAAACCGTCTATACGTTCTCTTAATACCTCAAAAGCAGAAACAATAGACTCATCTATTTTCTGGAGTAAAACTGGTTTTACCTCATCATCTGTCATTTGAAAGTTTATGACATCACTTAAGGTCTTGTTGGCAAAGATAGAAGGGTCTGCCAATTTAGTATCTCCTTTAATATTGTCAAAAGATTCGAAGAATAAATTAATATAGGTGTCATCGCTGTTCTTTGAAGCTATATCTGCATCTGCAAGTGCTTTATTAAAAACAGGATTTTTAGAGTTGTTAGAAAGGCCTTTTAATATATCTTTTACAGAAATCTGCAAGGTTACGTTAATACCCCCTTTAAGGTCTAAACCTTTGTTGAGCTCTTTTTTCTTTGCGTCTGAATAGCTAGTAAATCCAAAAATTGAATTGGAACCCACAGAATCTAAAAAGGCTGTTTCTAACGCAGCTCTTTTAGCTAAGTAATCATTTTCAGTGTCTGCAACCTTAGCGGCAGCAAAAGCTACTGAATCTTGTTCTACCTTACTGGTTATGAAGGTAAAAGATAGCTGGTAAATACTCACTATCCCGAATAAAAAAGCAAAAAGCTTTATAAGTCCTTTATTTTGCATTAGTTCAATGTGTTATTGTTGGTATTTTTAAATTGCGTGCAAATATATCATTTCCTATAGGATTTGACAATAATTTGTTTTATTTCACAAAATAAACAAGCGCCCCATAAAGAGGCGCTCCCAAATCTGGTTATGTATTTTATATCTCTAAAAGGTTGTTTGTGTTTCTCACACCTTCTGCGCTCTCTAAAAATTTAGCCTTTTCAGCAGCGTCTAAAGGTATTTCTATGATTTGTTCAATTCCGTTCTTACCTAATAGCACAGGGACTCCAATACAGATGTCTGAAAGACCGTATTCCCCATCTAAAAAGGTAGAACATGGAAACATTTTTTTATGGTCACAAACAATGGCCTGAGCCATAGCAGAAACGGCAGCACCTGGCGCATACCATGCAGAAGTTCCCAATAATTTAGTGAGCGTAGCCCCACCAACTTTAGTGTCTTCTACTACCTCCTCTAAGCGCTCTTTAGAAATAAAATTAGATACGGGTACTGAGTTTCTGGTTGCCAAACGGCTTAAAGGAACCATTCCCGTGTCTGAATGACCTCCAACAACCATTCCGTCAACATCAGATATAGGAGCTCCTAATGCCTCTGCCAATCTGTATTTAAATCTAGCACTGTCTAAAGCACCACCCATTCCAATAATTCTATGCTTAGCTATGCCTGTGGCCTTATGTACCAAATAGGTCATGGTATCCATTGGGTTACTCACCACCATAATAATAACTTCTGGAGAATATTTTAAAATGCTCTGAGCTACTGTCTTCACAATTCCAGCATTAATTCCTATAAGCTCTTCTCTGGTCATTCCAGGTTTTCTTGGAATGCCAGAGGTAATAATAGCCAAATGAGAACCAGCAGTCTTACTGTAATCTCCTGTAGTTCCTGTAATCTTGGTGTCAAATCCATTTAAAGAAGCCGTTTGCATGAGGTCCATTGCTTTTCCTTCTGCGTATCCTTCTTTGATGTCAACTAAAACAACCTCTGATGCAAAATCTTTAATGGCAATGTACTCTGCACAACTTGCACCCACAGCACCTGCTCCTACTACTGTAATCTTCATTCTAATATACTTTATTAATTAGGTTTATAAATGTACTCTTATGCGTCAATATTTGCATAAACAGCATTTTTTTCAATAAATTCTTTTCTTGGCGGTACCTCATCTCCCATTAGCATTGAGAAAGTTCTGTCTGTCTCAGTAGCGTTGGTAATGATGATTTGTCTAAGAGTCCTAAATTCAGGATTCATAGTAGTATCCCATAACTGTTCAGCATTCATCTCTCCAAGTCCTTTATATCTTTGGATATTTACAGATCCGTTGTACTCAGCTGCTATGGCGTCTCTTTCTTTGTCATTCCAAGCATAGCGTTTCTTAGTACCCTTTTTTACTAAATAAAGCGGTGGCGTTGCAATATATATATGACCTCCATCTATGAGTTCACGCATATAACGGAAAAAGAAAGTCAATATCAATGTTTCAATATGACTTCCGTCTACATCGGCATCACACATAATAACTACTTTGTGATATCTTAATTTACTTAAATTCAAGGCCTTAGAATCTTCTTCTGTCCCAATGGTTACTCCTAAAGCAGTATAGATATTTTTAATTTCCTCGTTGTCAAAAACCCGGTGTTGCATGGCTTTTTCTACATTTAGTATTTTTCCACGCAAAGGTAAAATGGCTTGAAACTTTCTGTCTCTACCTTGCTTGGCTGTTCCCCCTGCAGAATCTCCCTCTACTAAAAACACCTCACATAAACTAGGATCCTGCTCTGAGCAGTCAGATAATTTTCCTGGAAGTCCACCAATGCTCATTACAGTCTTGCGCTGTACCATCTCACGTGCTTTGTTGGCAGCGTGTCTGGCTTGAGCGGCAAGCACTACTTTTTGAACAATAATCTTGGCATCGTCTGGATTTTCTTCTAAATAATCTGCTAGCATTTCAGAAACTGCCTGGCTTACAGCGGCAGTAACATCCCTATTTCCCAATTTAGTTTTAGTTTGCCCTTCAAACTGAGGCTCCGCCACTTTTACAGAAATAATTGCCGTAAGCCCTTCTCTAAAGTCGTCTCCAGCAATCTCAAACTTTAGTTTATCTAACATCCCAGAAGCGTCCGCGTACTTCTTAAGTGTGGTGGTAAGTCCCCTTCTAAAGCCTGCTAAGTGAGTTCCTCCTTCATGGGTGTTTATGTTGTTTACATAAGAATGTAGGTTTTCTGTGTATGAGGTGTTGTAAACCATAGCCACCTCTACAGGGATGCCATTTTTTTCACCTTCTATAGAAATGACATTTTTAGTGAGTTGTTCCCTGTTACTGTCTAAGAATTTAATAAATTCCTTAAGACCTTCTTCTGAGCAAAATACCTCTTGAACGTATTGCCCTTTGTCATCTTTATGGCGCTTGTCAGTAATGGTGAGAGTTACTCCTTTATTGAGGTATGACAATTCTCTCATTCTATAAGAAAGGGTGTCATAGCTGTACTCTATAGTTTGAGTAAAAATAGTAGGGTCTGGCCAAAAAGTTACCGTAGTCCCTCTTTTATCTGTCTCTCCAACAGGCTTTGCAGGGTACATAGCTTTTCCTCTTTCATATTCTTGCTCCCAAATTTTACCGTCAATATAAACGGTGGCTTTTAAATTTACAGAAAGTGCGTTCACACATGAAACACCTACCCCGTGTAGCCCACCAGAAACCTTATAAGAGTCTTTATCAAATTTACCTCCAGCACCAATTTTAGTCATCACTACCTCTAGAGCAGAAACACCTTCTTTTTTATGTATGCCCACCGGTATACCCCTTCCATTATCTGTAACAGAAATGGAGTTGTCTTCATTTATATCCACAGTGATGGTGTCGCAATAACCCCCCATAGCTTCATCTATTGAGTTATCTACCACTTCATATACAAGATGGTGTAACCCTCTGGTCCCTACATCTCCAATATACATAGAGGGACGCATTCTCACATGCTCCATTCCTTCAAGGGCTTGAATGCTATCTGCAGAATAATTCTTTTTTTCTAGTTCTTCACTCATGAATCCTAAGCGTTTTGTGTTTATTTATTAAGCAATCCTACAAATATAACTATTAGCCTATTAAATGAGTTCCTATTAGGGTCTAGAACCCCCTAAGTTATTAACAATTATTGTGAAAAATTGGGCTTAATTTAACAAAAAAAAACTATTTAGAATACGCGTCTGTATGCACTTTGGACACCGCCCTTCCAGAAGGGTCGTTCATGTTTTTAAAAGAGATATCCCACTCTAAAGCTACCGGACTACTGCAGGCTACAGAAGGTACCGATGGCACACAAAGGGCAGCAGCATCTGAAGGGAAGTGACCCTCAAAAATAGAACGATAATAAAACTCTTCTTTGGAGCTTGGTGTCTGTAATGGAAATTTATATTTTGCATTGGCAAACTGTTCATCAGTAACCGCTTCTGCTACTACTTCTTTAAGGGTGTCTATCCAGTTGTAGCCTACTCCATCTGAAAACTGCTCTTTCTGACGCCACACCACGCTTTTAGGCAAATATGTTTCAAAAGCCTTGCGCACTACCCATTTTTCCATACGTTCTCCGTGAATCATTTTATCATTGGGGTTTATACGCATGGCAACATCCATAAATTCCTTGTCTAAGAATGGCACCCTTCCTTCAATACCCCAAGCAGCCAATGACTTATTGGCACGAAGGCAGTCATACATATGAAGCTTATCTAGTTTACGAACCGTTTCTTCATGAAAGTCTTTGGCAGAAGGGGCTTTGTGAAAATAGAGGTACCCACCAAAAAGCTCATCGGCGCCTTCGCCAGACAAGACCATTTTTATTCCCATAGACTTTATCACTCTAGCCATTAAATACATTGGCGTAGAAGCTCTAATAGTTGTAATATCATAGGTTTCTAGATTATAGACTACGTCCTTTATAGCGTCTAAGCCTTCTTGAATTGTGAATTTAATTTCATGGTGAATGGTTCCAATATGTGCGGCTACTTTTTGAGCAGCAGCCAAATCTGGAGAACCTTCTAAACCTACTGAAAAAGAATGTAATTGAGGCCACCAAGCCTCTGTAGTATCTCCAGATTCTATTCTTTTTTGAGCATATTTTTTTGCGATGGCAGAAATCACAGAAGAATCCAAGCCACCAGACAACAAAACCCCATAGGGTACGTCAGACATAAGCTGTCTATGTACAGCAGCCTCTAAGGCTACTCTAATATCCTCAATACTAGTGGCATTGTCTTTTACAGCCTTATAATCCGTCCAATCACGGCTGTACCAACGCACCATTTCCCCATTGCTAGAATGCATATAATGGCCGGGAGGAAATAGCTCAATTTTAGTACAAACCCCTTCTAAAGCTTTTAATTCAGAAGCTACGTAAAAAGTACCATTGGCATCCCAGCCAATATACAATGGGATAATTCCCATATGATCTCTGGCTACAAAATAAGTGTCCTTTTTTGAATCGTAAATGGCAAAACCAAAAATACCATTTAACTCATCTAAAAAAGAGGTTCCTTTTTCTTGATATAAAGCCAAAATTACTTCACAATCTGACTGTGTTTTAAAATGATATTTTCCCTCAAACTGTTTTCTGAGTGCTTGGTGGTTGTAAATTTCACCATTTGCGGCTAAAACCAATGTTCCGTCTTCATTGAGTAAGGGTTGCTTTCCAGAAGCAGGATCTACTATTGCCAAGCGTTCGTGAGCCATAATAGCGCTCTCATTGCTGTATATTCCACTCCAATCTGGCCCTCTGTGGCGAATTTTCTTAGACATTTCTAATAGCTGAGGCCTCAAGGCCGATGCCGATTCTTTTAAATCAAAAGCACATACAATTCCACACATAATCTTGGTTTTATTTATTTAGATTACAAAAATGTATTATTAAGTTAATATATAAAACTATAATTGATATTTTAGCTACAATCGTAAACATTTTAATCAATAATTATACCATATATAAATAAATAAGCCTTATTTAAGTCTGCTAAGCATTCATTTGTAAGGATCCTTTTATAATTCATTAGAAATGTAGAACTTAGTGTGTGATTTAAACTTATTTAAAATATTCTACATGAAAAACATATTTTTTTACTCTTTGTTGTCGCTAGTGGTCTTTACCACTGGTGTTTTAAGCGCACAAGATTTTGGCAAACTAGACTTGAGTCCTATGGACATTGCTTGGTTTCCTGCCAAACATATGGACGCCAATAAGAAAATGCGCATAATCTACAACAGACCTCAGCTAAAAAGCAGGTCTCTTAGCGTCCTAACACCAATAGATGCTGTTTGGAGAACTGGCGCTAACGAAGCTTCAGAAATTACATTTTACACGGATGTTGTCTTTGGTGGAAAAGAGGTAAAAGCAGGTAGTTATGCCCTATTTACTATTCCAGGGAAAAATAGCTGGACCATTATTCTAAATAGCAACCTTAACCAATGGGGTTCTTATGCTTATGACGAGAAAGCCGATGTTGTTAGAGTAAAAGCTATTGTTAGTGAAGACAAAGAGGCCTTAGAATATTTTAGCATGGTCTTTCATGAAAACAAAGGAGGCCTTCAACTTTCTATGGGTTGGGACAAGCTAAGGGTACATCTCCCAATAAATGTAAAATAAAACCTAAAAAAAAAAGAGGCCCTAGGGCCTCTTTTTTTTTTACTTTTTATAGACCAATTGGCCATCTATATACGTTTGTTGCACCGTCACGTTGGGCACCTCAGATAGAGGAATGACCATCATATCTGTATTGTAAATAACAAAGTCTGCCATTTTACCTACACTAATACTCCCACGTTCCATTTCTTGAAAATTTGAGTGAGCCGCCCATAAAGTCATGCCTTTAAGAGTTTCTTCTCTTGTTAGTGCTTCTTGCACTTGAAAACCACCCTTTGGAAATTCAGCAGTATCTTGCCTAGCGGTAGCAGCTAAAAAAGTTAAAAAAGGGCTTACCTGCTCTACCGGAAAATCTGTTCCAAGAGCAATAGTTCCCGCCTTATTTAATAAGGTTTTAAACGCATAAGCCCCCTGCATACGCTTGGCACCCAAACGGTCTTCTGCCCAATACATATCTGAAGTGGCGTGAGTAGGTTGCACAGAAGGAATAATCCCTTTAGAAAAATAGTCAAAATCTTCTAGGCTAATAATCTGAGCGTGCTCTACTTTCCAACGCTTATCTTTTTTACCTTTTAAAGCAGTTGTATAAGCCCTAAGCACCACAATATTTGCAGAGTCTCCAATGGCATGAGTATTCATTTGGTAGTCAGTCTCTGCCAATCTTTTAGCCAGTGCTTCTATCTCATCTATTGGCGTAACCATAGACCCAAAATGGCCATCTCTATCTGAATAAGCTTCCTTAAGAGTGGCGCCCCTAGAACCTAAAGCACCATCTGCATACACTTTTATGGAGCCCACTCTTAGGCGAGGCGTTTCTATAATTCCCTTTGGTAAAAAGTAGTCTAAATTCTCTTTAGAATTACTCACCATGGCATACAGCCGTATTTTTAGATCACCTGTTTTTTGAAGACTGTCTATTATTTCTATAATATCCCTGTTTAAACCAGCGTCATTTACAGTGGTTAAGCCATAAGAAACTGCTATTCGTTCTGCGTCTTTTAGGGAAGTTATTTTATCTGAAATTGACGGAACAGGCATCACTGCGTCTACTAGACCCATAGGGTTGTCTACTAGAATACCAATAAGTACGCCATCCTTTTTTTCTATACTCCCACCAGAAACTACCGTATTATTATGAATGCCTGCCAAGTCCAAAGCGGCTTGATTCACCAAATACGCGTGGCCGTCTACTCTCTCTAAGGCCACTGGTGTGTTTGGAAATAAGGCGTCTAAAGCTTCCTTAGTTGGGTACTCTTTTACTTCCCAATCATTTTGATCCCACCCCCTGCCTCTTATAAAAGCAGTTGGTTTTTCATCGTTAAAGGCCACTACCCTATCCAACACTTCCTGGTAACTCTTAGTCCCTACTAAATCTACTATCTGTTGGTTTTGTCCCAGTCCATAAAAATGACAATGAGCATCTATGAGCCCTGGAGTAATGGCTTTGCCACCAGCATCTATTGTATTAAGTGCTCTATAGCGGGCGGTTAAAGCGGCGCTTTCACCTACGGCCACAAAGCGGCCGTTATGCACCGCAAAAGCAGTGCCTCCAGCTCCAGAGGGATCTACCGTATACAGCTTGGCATTGACCACTAAAAGGTCTACAGATTCTTTTTTTGCACAACTCATAGCAAAAATACAGAGACAAAAAAGGAAAGTTTTAGTTAAGTTCATGGGTGTAATTTAAAGTGAAACTGTTTAAAAACAGCTGTTTTATTTATTTTTTAAAGTGGCATATAAAGTTTGGATAAACAAGTATAATCACTTAAAAGTCAAACTTGTACTGAGCACCTGCCAACACAATCCTTGGAGGGGCTGCAAAACCAGACCAAATTTCATATGCACTATCTGTGAGGTTAGTCCCTTTAAGAAATAAAGAAAGTTTCTCATTTATCTGATAATTAAAATGTAAACCAACTAAGTTATAAGCTGGCAAATCATAGGTATAAGAAGGCATTTCCCCTGCTGTAATAAATTGTACTACTTGGCTGTTTCTTGCAGCACGCTCCCCAGTATACTCCCAATTTATCTGTAAAGAAAAATCCTTTAAAAAAGAATAATTTACAGATATTTTAGCTGTTTGTTCTGGTAAATGCCAGGCACCCTCTTGGGTGTTTAAAGCAAAAGAATGGGTTTCATATTGCCCACGGAGCAACATGCCACTTAAGGGCTCCCAATCTAAAGAAATACCTAAAGTATTTTGATCCATAGCCTCATAGACTACCTCAAAACTGTTTCCTAAATTAAAAGCCTTTGGGAAAGTTCTAAAATAATTGACAGGATTTTCAACGAAAAGAGCTCTGTCATTCATAGACTGTTGGGCCCAATAGGCAGCGTAAGAAAATGAACCTAGCAATCCCTTTACCCCTAAACGCAGAGAATATCTCAAATCTGTAGGTCTCATGCTCAGGCTTGGAGACACAAAGGGATTTTCATTGACAAAGCCTTCAAAGCTATTGATAATATAATCTCCGCTCATACTCCCAAATATTAAAACAGACTGCTCTACAAGGCTGTAATGACCGTGTAAATCAGGATACACCTTAAGCTTACCCGCCTCTTTAAAAGCGGCATTGGCGTAAATAATCCGAGCACCCATTTTAAGATAAGCCTTTTCACTGGTCAGCATTAATTGAGGAGCCACATGAAATTTATAATAGGAATAAGGGTCTCCTTGAGTGCTTTCAAAAGAGGACAATTCATTGGTCATAAAATCTCCGGACAGATACGCAGCACCTACCTCTAATTTTAAAGGTATATTGCCCAAGGGGAATTCAAAATCTGTTTGTAACGCTGCCTTTTGCTCATAGGACTCAGTGAGATCTCTAAAATACCCAGCGTTCAGCTGTGCCTTTTTAAAGACTCCCTTTTCTTTTGTAAAAGCAGTCCCTAAGGCTGCAGAAAAATAGTTCTGCTGAAGGTTGTACTCAGTTTCAGCAAGGGAAAGAATGGAAAGTCCCTCTAAATCATTATTCACCTTACTATTTGTGTTAAATGACGTGGGTAGTCCGTACCATGAATAGGCCAAATGTCTGAGAGTGAGATCTGTTTCAAAGCGGCTGTCCCTTTTCTGATAGGTATAGCTGCCAATGAGACTAGTGTTAAAGAAATTACTATCCCAATTTAGCTTTGGCAAGTTTCTGCTCATGCTATGGTGGTCTAGGTTTATTCCTACAGATTTATAGCGGGATTTTTTAATACGGCTGTCAAAGAGCACATCTGCAGTTCCCCGCATTCCAAGTCCTATCTGAGCCATACTATTAAAACTCTTTGGGGGTGTTTCAATAGCTAAAGGTTCTGCCTCTCCCAATAAAGGCATAAAGGTAGCCGCAACAGGAAAGGTCATTAAATGATAGCGCATTGCCATTCGCTCCGCTAGTTTTAAATCACTTAATAGAGGGGCTACTATAGGTTTTGCTCCCACTAAAACAACCGGAGCATACGCTTTTACAACAGTCACAGATTCTGTACCCAACCCTTGGTCTTGGGCGTTCAAATTAGAAGCAGCCAACCAAAACCCAAATACACACAATGTTTTTAAAAAAATGTTCCTAATAGGAGGCTTATTCATCATCTTGACTGGTATTTGTAGTTTTTGCTGTTGTAGATGCAATTTTTTCTTTTGCCTGCTGCACTACATCTGGAAATTGACTAAAGTTGTCTATGATATTTTGCCAAATAAAATGAGCCTGAAATAGGTCTTCTAAAGCATAAAAATTATCTGCCATGAGCAACAATCCTTTAGCAGCCCATATTTTATAAGAGGCGTAATTTTTTGCTAGTTCTTGCACCAATACATTAGACCCCTCAAAATCCTTAGTTTGTTGTTTGTAATAGGCCAACCAATACCATGTTTCTGCTCCTAACTCTCCTGTAGCCACATTTTTTAAGCTTAAATAAGCTGCAGCTGCCTCTTTAGCATCTCCTTGCTCTTGAGCAGACCGGGCCAACATAATTTGAGCATCTTGTTTAATCTGGAAATCTAAACCCTCTATAATCAATACCTGCTGGGCATAGTTGCGCAGCTTTTTAAAGTCTTTTTTTTCATAACTTAAACGCATGAGATTGGTCATGGCATAACTCCTGTTCTGGGGATCTTGTGCCATAACTAAAAGTTTTTCTAGACTTTGGATAGGATCTCCGCCTATTTTTTGCTCCATCTTTATTTGTGCTACTGCCACAAGTGCAGACTCACTGTTTTCAGATTGAGCTTCCGCCACCCATTGAAACTCAGGAAGGGCTTTTTCAAATAAGCTTGCATCCTTATAAGCCTGAGCCAATAAAAATCTAATAGAAAGCTGCTGTTTGCCCTCAGGAAAATCTGCTAAATAACCTTCATACATTTTTATTTGCTCCATGCGGTCCAACAAAGAAGCACGCCTAGTGATTTGCTCATAACTATCTCTTTCTAAGGACTCATTAGAGTCTGGAGTAACTGCTAAACCTTTGGTCCAAGTCAAATAATCTTGCACCTTACCCTGCTCTATATAAATTCTCTTAGCAGCTGCTATGGCCTGAGAAAACTCAGCAGATTTTGAAAAGTTCTGAGTGAGTTTTTTAAATACCTCTAAAGCAGCTTCCAGTTCAGATTGGTTGTAGAGCAACAGTCCTTTTTTAAGTAGGGCCTCTGGAACTAATGAGCTAGATGGAAAACTAGAAATTAACTTGTCAAAAACGTTAATAGCGGATACTGACATTTCCGCAGCAGAATAAGCCATGCCTAGTTCTAGCATTGCTTTGGGCAAATAAATAGGACTCTTAGATATTTTTTCAAAGCCCTCTAACATCTTAATTTTTAAATCTAATTGTCCAGAAAGGCCCTGTGCCATAGCACTGTTAAAGGTAGCGTAAGCTTTTAAATCTTTTGAGACCAGAATTGTTGTTTCGTAATAAGAAACCGCATTTTTATAATCCCCTAGGCTGTAATAGGCGTCTGCCATTCTCACAAGTGACTGCTCATATTCTGCAGTAAAGTCTGGGTTTTGAACTACCAAAACAGAGAACTCCTTAAATGCCGCAATAGCAGCTGCATATTTTTGGGTCTTAAAGTAGGCATAGCCCTTCTGGTAGGGATATAGCGTTTGCAATCTAAGGGAAAGCTTATCTTTTAAGGACTTTAATAAATCAAAAGCACCAAAAGCAGCAGGATAATTGTAAGTACGGAGTGCTATTTCTGCCTTCCAAAAATAAGCAGTGCTAGCAAGAGCGCTCTTAGCGTCTTTTTGAATAATAAGGTCTAAAAAATCTATGGCTTTCTGAAACTCTTTTACCTCCAAAGCCTCCAAGGCAGCATACAAAGCTATGGTTTGCTTTTCTGTGCCTTTAGACATGTTTGGAAGCTGCTCTAAAAGCGCCAAGGCCGCTGTGTAGTTTCGTTCTAATAAATAAGCATTTATAAGGAGTTCTTTAAGATTTTCTGTTTGAACATCTAAAGGATAATTCAGAATAAAATGATCAAGCACACTAGCAATAGCTTCATAAGGATTTCCTACCTCGTAACTTAGCTTGGCATAATTTAGATAAGAATCTTTGGTAATCTCTGGGGTAAAAACTAGATTAGAAGCACTTTTAAAAGCGTTTAAAGCTGCTTGTTTTTGATCAGTCATTAAGTAAGAAGCCCCCAAATAATAGTAAGCGTTCTGTGCCAAAGCGTCTTTTCCCTGAATAATTTTATTAAACTGATCAATGGCATTTTCATATTCCTTAATAAAATAGTAGCTATACCCAAGCTGGTAATAATCTTGCTGTGCCCAAGATTTTTTTTTACCTCTATAAGCCTTCAGGTAAGGAATGGCTTTTTCATACTGCTGCAAGTTAAAATAAGATTCTCCAATTATCTTATTAATTTCAGAGGCCTCTGTTTCATTGGCCTTGGGAAGGTACTTTTGAGCTGACTGAATGGCCTTTATAAATTGCCCCTCTTTAAAATAAATGTCTGCCAAATAGTAACCAACTTTTTCAGTGGTTTTAGTATTGGGTAAGGGTATAGAAAAAACTGCTTTTGCCGCTTTAGTATTACCTGTAGCATAGGCTACATAAGCTTTGTAATAAGTGGCTAAAGCGCCAAATTTTTTTGAATTTAATACTTTTTCAAAAAGGAGAGTTGCACTCTTATAGTCCCCATCAGCAAAGCGTGCATAGCCATATGAAAAATAAAATTTGTCTAAGTCTGCTCCCCCAATAGAGAAAGGGTTTACCTTTACAAACCAAGGCAGCGCTTTGCTATACTGTCCTATATTAAAATAGGAATAACCCACAGAAGCATACATTTGGTTAGATTTTAAAGAACTGGGATATTGAGTCACAAATTCAGAAACCAAGACCATAGCATTTTTTTGATTGAGTGCTATAGCAGACAAGGTGTATATGTATTTGGCTTGCTCCGCTATTACCAAACCATTGTCTGTTAAAAATTTTTGACTTAGGGCCTTTGCCTTTTTAAAACGCGCTGCAGCCAACCACTCTTGCGCCTGCTCCATTTGTTGTGACGCATAAGAAGCTCCTTGCATAGATTGCCCTTGAACCTCTGTAAGACCATGCAAAAAAAGAAATCCTAAAAAAAAATAACTAATAACCCGCATAAATAATGAGTAGTTAAATATGAATCTTATTTCTTAAAACGCCTCATATTTGATTTAAGTATAAAGGAACGGAAAATTAAAAAATCTATGAGGTGTTTCAAAAGAACTTAGTACATTTATATCAACAATTTTTATATGTCAATTCCCGTATTACAGATTCAAAACGCATACATATACCAAGATCAGAATTTGGTGCTTCAAGACGTTCATATCACCCTTCAAAAAGGAGATTTTGTCTATTTAATTGGTAAAACTGGAAGCGGAAAAAGTAGTCTAATGAAAGCCCTTTACGGAGAAATTCCTTTGGCTCAAGGAAGCGGACGCATTGTGGGTGTCTCACTAGAAGGCCTTAAAGAGGCCGACGTTCCTTTTCTGAGACGCAAAATTGGAATTGTTTTCCAAGATTTTAAACTATTACCAGACCGCTCTATTATTGAAAATATGCTCTTTGTACTAAAAGCCACTGGCTGGACAAACAAACTAGAAATGGAAGCAAAAAGCAATGAAGTCTTAGACAAGGTAGGTATGAAAACCAAAGGGTTTAAGTACCCTCATGAACTCTCGGGTGGAGAACAACAAAGGGTGGCTATTGCAAGGGCTTTACTCAATGACCCTGAGCTCATTTTAGCAGATGAACCTACCGGAAATCTGGACCCACAAACCAGTGCAGAAATCATGAAAGTTCTCATAGATGTTCACCAGAGTGGAAGAACCATACTTATGGCTACTCATGATTATGCCCTACTGTTAAAATTTCCTTTTAAAACATTAAAATGTGATGGAAGTAAAATTTTTGAAGTAGTACAAACGGGGCTTTAAGTCTGTATGTCAAACACTTAAAATTCTCAAAGACAGTCTGTTTAAACCCAAGGCACATTGTTCTCTATTTTTTTGTTTCTTTGTTTAAATCAAATGACTATTCATAGATGGAAATATTAGGTATTGACATTGGAGGTTCTGGAATAAAAGGAGCCATGGTAAATATAGAAACAGGTGCCATGCTCACAGAAAGATATAGAATTCCTACTCCTAGCAGCAGAAAACCAGAAGATATGGCCGCTGTAGTAGCCCAAATAGTAACACACTTTAGCTATAATGGACCCATAGGACTTGGATTTCCAAGTGTTATTAAAAAAGGTATTTGTAAAAGCAAAGGCAACCTTCACAAAAGTTGGAAAGGAATGAATGTAGTTTCCTTATTTGAAAAACACACCAAATGTAAAGTAGTAGTAAATAACGATGCAGATGCTGCTGCCTCTGCAGAAATGGCCTTTGGTGCTGGCAAAAATAAAGATGGTTTTGTAATGATGATCACCATAGGAACTGGGTTAGGAAGTGGTGCCTTTTTAAATGGGAAACTCATTCCAAACTTTGAATTAGGCCAAATTCCTTATAAAAAATATGACAAAATTGAAAGCTGGGCCTCTGGGGCTGCAAAAGAAAGTGAAATGCTCTCTTTTAAAATTTGGGCCAAAAGATTTAACACTTTCTTACATTACGTAAACCTCATCTGTGCTCCAGACCTCATTATTATAGGAGGAGGCACTTCTAAAGATTGGGATAGATTTTCAGATGAACTTCATATTGACGTACCCATTATTCCGGCTGAATTCTTAAATAACGCTGGTATTATTGGTGCAGCTGTATCTGTAAAAAATACCTATAAAGAACTAGTATAAAACAAAAAAAAAAGCGCGCTATAAGCGCACTTTTTTTTTGTTTTATACTGTCTTATGATTAAGCAATTTTATTGCGCTTTCTATCATTTTCCGTCAAGTAAATTTTTCTAAGTCTTAAAAATTTTGGAGTTACCTCTACATACTCGTCTTTTTGAATGTATTCTAAGGCTTCTTCTAATGAGAATTTAATAGCTGGAACAATCTTTGCCTTATCGTCTGCTCCAGACGAACGTACGTTAGAAAGCTTCTTTGTCTTAGTTACATTGACAGCCATATCATCTCCACGAGAATTTTCTCCAATCACTTGTCCTTCATATATATCTTCTCCTGGATCTACAAAAAACTTACCTCTATCTTGTAATTTATCAATAGAATAAGGAATGGCTTTTCCTAGTTCCATAGAAACTAAAGAACCGTTTTGGCGCTGAGGAATATCACCTTTCATAGGCTGATATTCTAAGAACCTATGTGCCATAATAGCCTCTCCTGCCGTAGCTGTTAACAGTTGGTTTCTCAGTCCAATAATTCCTCTAGAAGGAATTAAAAATTCACAAACCATTCTTTCGCCTTTAGCTACCATAGAAGTCATTTCTCCTTTTCTAATGGAAACCATTTCTACTGCTTTTCCAGAAACAGACTCTGGTAAATCTATAGTTAAAGCTTCAATAGGCTCACACTTAACTCCATCTACTTCCTTTATAATAACCTGAGGTTGTCCAATCTGCATTTCATAACCTTCTCTTCTCATGGTTTCAATGAGTACTGAAAGGTGTAATACACCACGTCCAAATACCAAGAACTTATCTGCAGAATTTGTTTCATTTACCCTAAGAGCTAGATTCTTTTCTAACTCTTTTGTCAGGCGATCTTTAATGTGTCTAGAGGTTACAAACTTTCCGTCTTTTCCAAAGAATGGACTGTCGTTAATAGTAAACAACATACTCATAGTTGGCTCATCAATAGCAATGGTTTGTAATTGCTCTGGATTTTCAAAATCTGCTACTGTGTCTCCAATTTCAAAGCCTTCTATACCTACCAATGCACAAATATCGCCTGCTATTACTTCTGAAACTTTTAAACGTCCTAAACCTTCAAAAGTATACAGCTCTTTAATTCTAGATTTCACAACAGTACCATCTCTTTTCATAAGACATACTTGCTGATTTTCTTTTAAGGTCCCCCTTTGTAAACGTCCTATAGCAATCCTTCCTGTAAAAGAAGAAAAGTCTAAGGAAGTAATTAGCATTTGAGTATTCCCCTCTTTTACTTGAAAAGTAGGAATGTGTTCAATTACCATATCTAATAAAGGCTCTATATTGTCTGTGATTATCTTTGGGTCATCACTCATCCAGTTGTTTTTAGCTGAACCATAAACCGCAGGAAAATCTAACTGCCATTCTTCTGCTCCTAACTCGTACATAAGGTCAAAAACCTTTTCGTGAACTTCCTCTGGCGTACAGTTTTCTTTATCTACTTTATTAATAACCACACAAGGCTTTAAACCTAAATTTATAGCTTTTTGAAGTACAAAACGGGTCTGAGGCATAGGACCTTCAAAGGCATCTACCAACAACAAAACTCCATCTGCCATATTTAAAACGCGCTCTACTTCTCCTCCAAAATCTGCGTGACCTGGGGTGTCAATAATGTTAATCTTGGTGCCTTTATACACAACAGATACATTTTTAGAAACAATAGTAATCCCACGCTCACGCTCTAAATCATTACTGTCTAGGATGAGATCTCCTGTTTGTTGGTTGTCACGAAACAACTGACAGTGGTACATAATTTTATCTACTAGGGTAGTTTTACCGTGGTCTACGTGGGCAATAATTGCAATGTTCTTAGTATTAGACATAAAAGGCTTGTTTATTAGTCACTTAGCTTGGCTAAGCGCGCGCAAAGATACTTCTATTTTCATGGACATTACTAATAAACTTAATTTTTATTTGATTGTAATGTAGTTGGTATACCTTCATATAAAGTTCTAAAGTTCAAGGAGACTTATTTATAATCAAAAAGCAATATCTTTGATTCTTAAATTAAGTAACCATGAAATTAGATCTCATTCCACAAATTAAATACGCTTCTGAAGATAATTTTTTTCTTTTATCTGGTCCCTGCGCTATCGAGGGCGAAGATATGGCACTCAGAATTGCAGAGAAGATTATGACTGTCACAGACAAGCTTAGAATACCTTTTATATTTAAAGGTAGTTTTAAAAAAGCCAACCGTTCTAGGGTAGATTCTTTTACTGGTATTGGAAATGAGAAAGCACTTGAAATATTAAAAAAAGTATCTGAGACCTTTCTAGTTCCTACGGTTACGGACATACATGAGGCTTCAGACGCTGCTTTAGCTGCCGCCTATGTAGATGTACTTCAGATCCCAGCCTTTTTGGTTAGACAAACAGATTTAGTAGTAGCTGCAGCAAAAACTGGAAAAGTAGTGAATCTTAAAAAAGGCCAGTTTATGAGTCCTGAAAGTATGAAACACGCTACCCAAAAAGTACTAGATAGCGGCAACCAACAAGTTATGCTAACAGACAGAGGCACTATGTTTGGATACCAAGATATGGTGGTAGACTTTAGAGGTATTCCTACTATGAAAGCATATGCTCCTGTGGTTTTAGACGTCACCCATTCCTTGCAACAACCCAACCAAAATAGTGGGGTCACTGGTGGGAGACCAGATATGATAGAGACTATAGCCAGAGCTGGAATTGCAGCTGGAGTGGATGGGGTTTTTATTGAAACTCACTTTGACCCAGCTAATGCCAAGAGTGATGGGGCTAATATGTTACATTTAGATTACTTAGAAAAATTACTAAGTAATTTAGCATCGCTTAGAAAGACCGTGAATAGTCTAAATTAAAGACCCTCTACATTTTTATTTAGTATTTACATAATCATGTAGGTATTCATATTTTGGTGTGAGATGGCCATTTTCAGTCATTTTAGCCCTAGAGAGTATTCCGTCTTTATCTCCGTTAAAAAAAGCAGGAATTACGTGCTCCATAAAAGCGGCTCCAAAACCTTCAGAGGCATCGCTGGGAAGTTCACAAGGCAAATTGTCTACTGCCATTACTGCAATGGCTCTCTTTTCTCTAAAAGACACTTCTGTTCCTGTTTTCATATCTATCCCATAAATGGGATCTTCAATAGTACTGGCCCTAAGCGTACTAGGAATTGGATGTCCAATATCGCAACTTATATCTGCTATCACACAAATTTTAAAATGTGGCAAAGCCAAATCTTTTAGCTCAAAAAAAGCAGGAGCTCCTTGGCCGTAAAAATGACCAGCAATAAAAATATCAGACACTTCTGCAAATTTTAAAAAATCTGATGAATATGCTTCAAGATTATTATAAAAGTCTTTTTTGTCCAATAAAACGCCGTCTATTCTTTTGTTATAGTCTAGCACATCTATCTGACAGTAAACTGCATGCTCAAAATTCTGATCTAAAAAATGGTCGGCACATACCTTCTGCATGCCCATAGCATCTAAAATTTCTGAGGCTCCGTTTCCAACCCTCCCCATTCCAGTGAGTACTATTTTAATATTTGGCAATGATATTTGCTTTAATTTTTTTACTAATGCCACTAAGTTTTTTGATTTACTAGCCATAGGCAATTCAAAAACACTTTGCTTTAATCCGTATGTTCTTAGGGCATTATAAGCGCCTACAAGGCCAGCATATCTGCCAAAGGCTACCAAGCGTTCTCCAGATACAGCCGTTATAGCTTCATGGTCATACAAGCTAATATTCTTTTCTAAAACTGCCTGTAAAAGCAAGCGGTTATAAGGCTGTTTTTTAATAGTGTGTGAAAAGAAAAAATAAGATTTATTGGGTATTAAAGACGCAATTGGTACTTCTTTAACGCCAAGTAAGACCTCACAAGCTTCCATTTTACTTGCTACTTCTAATTTTTTTTCACTGTAATGGCTATCAGCGAACACTCTAATATTAGAAGGCTCTACAATAATTTTCATATCAGGATATTGGTCTTCAAGGGATTGGCAAGCTTCAGGAGACAAAACCACCCTTCTATCTGGAGGGGTCTTACGTTCTTTTAAAATTCCAAACGAGATCATAAGTATATTTTATCAGTGTAATTTAGGTTGAATTCACTGGCTTAGCAAACTTTTTTACTAACTTTGCAAAATCTTATGGGGCCGACCGGTATTGACAGCGAGGTCAATTGGGATGTAAGCATGTCGAGCGCTGAATTACAGCTCGTAAATCTCATTTTTCACACTTTTAATAGGCGAGAATAACTACGCTCTAGCTGCTTAATCCGAATTATAGTAGGATTTTGCCACGTCCTTACTAGGTAGGGAGGCCAGATGTTCCCTGGGAAGCCCTTGTTGTTGGCGTCCCAACCCGGAGCACCATCAAAAACAACATAGAGAAATTAATGCTTTGGTAATTTCTTAAAACTAAAAAAGCTAAGGTTGTGTTGGGCGGTTTTCGGTCAGACACTTCACAAAAACCAATCGAAAACTAAACATGAAGAAAGCATTGTAATTACTTGTTTGGACGAGGGTTCGACTCCCTCCGGCTCCACTTTAAAACCCCGCTATGCGGGGTTTTTTGTTTTACCTCCGGGGCCAACGCACCAACTCGCCACTCACTATTAAACCTCCACTGGAGGTTTAAAAACCCGTTCGCACGTCTCCGGCTCCACTTTTAAAGCCCCACCATGCGGGGTTTTTCTTAACAGAATCTTTGAAATTCCATATTAATCCAATAATAAGTTTTTAATTTGGCACTATATTTGGTTATATTATTTGAAATAAATCTCATGAGAAAAACCTATGCTATAATAGCCTCATTACTATTTTTACTCAGTTCTTGTGAGTCAGAAAAAGAGCTGCAATTTGATGCAATTTTAAATATTTCCTACGGCACTTCTTTTGGAATGTGTATGGGTTACTGTAAAAATGATGTAGTTATCTCTGAAGAAAAAACTTTATTCACAGCACAATCATTCAGAGACACCTCTGATAATCTTAGTTGTGAAATAACTACTCCTTCAGCAGATTGGGCGCTACTTAAAGAAAAAATAAACTTAAATGAAATGGCTAAGTTACCCCAAACAATTGGCTGCCCTGACTGTGCAGATGGAGGAGCCACATATGTGAGTGTGCTTTTTGAAAATGGAAATGAAATGAAGGTAAGTTATGAATACGGAAAACCTCCAAAAGCATTGGAGCAAATAGCACAATTACTTTCAAAAACCTTAGAAATAGATAACTGTACAAAATAGTTTAAAACACTAAACTATACCCATTTTGTGGTTATAGAATATGATAAATATCAGCCTTCTGGAAAGATGGCTAAATAATTGTTATAAAGTAGAAGGGCATATATAATTTGTCACTTCTGCGCCAGAATCTTTTAGATCTTTAAACCCTCCAGCTACGTCTATGAGGTTGTGAATACCCCTGCTTTTTAAAATAGAAGACGCTATTACAGACCTATAGCCTCCAGCGCAGTGAACTAAAAATTCAGCTTGCGAGGGAAAGCTAGATAAATGAACGTTTAATAAATCTAATGGTGCGCTTTCAGAAGCAACTAAATGTTCTGACATATACTCTGTCTTGGCACGTACGTCAAAAACTGGCTGTTGCTTGTTGTTAATTCTCTCTATGGCTTCTAATGCAGAAATAGAGTGAATACTGTCTATCTCCTTTCCAGATCTCTCCCATGCCTCAAAACTGCCTTCTAAGTACCCTATGGTTTGGTCAAAACCAACCCTAGAGAGCCTGGTGATGGCTTCTTCTTCTCTACCAGCAGGAGCAATAAGCAAAATAGGTTGTTTTACATCTGCAATTAAGGCACCTACCCAGGGGGCAAAGCTTCCGTCTAGTCCAATAAAAATAGACCTTGGCACATAGCCTTTTACAAAGTCTGTCTGGTGTCTGACATCTAAAATAATTGCTTCTGTTTCATTGGCAGCGGCTTCAAAAGCGTCTGGAGTTAATGGAGTGGCTCCTCTTTCTAAAACGGCATTAAAATCTTCATACCCCTCCTTGTTCATTTTAACATTTAAAGGAAAGTATTTTGGAGGTGGCATAAGGCCATCAGTTACTTCTTTTACAAACTCTTCCTTAGTCATGTCTGCCCTAAGAGCGTAATTCATTCTTTTTTGGTTTCCCAGACTGTCTACCGTTTCTTTCATCATGTTTTTGCCACAGGCAGAACCAGCTCCATGTGCTGGATATACAATCACATGGTCAGCTAAGGGCATGATTTTAGTTCTCAAACTGTCAAATAAGGTTTCTGCCAGCTGTTCTTGTGTCATATGAACTGCTTTCTGGGCTAAATCTGGACGTCCTACATCTCCTAGAAACAAAGTATCACCAGAGAAAATAGCATGGTCTGCACCTGTCTTATCTTTTAATAAGAACGTAGTGCTCTCCATAGTGTGGCCTGGCGTGTGGAGTGCTGTAATAGTAATATCTCCCAATTTAAACACCTGCCCATCTGTAGCTATAAGCGCCTCAAATTTTGGATTTGCTAATGGACCATACACAATAGTAGCTCCTGTCTCTTTTGCTAAAGTAACGTGGCCACTTACAAAGTCTGCATGAAAATGAGTTTCAAAAATATACTTAATAATACCATTATTCCCTTTGGCCTTTTCAATATACGGACCCACTTCTCTCAAGGGATCAATAATAGCTACCTCGCCATTAGATTCAATATAATAAGCTCCTTGTGCTAAACACCCAGTATAAATTTGTTCTATTTTCATAATAATAAAATTAATTAATTCTTCAAAATTAAAGAAAATGGAGGGGCTGTATGTAACATCTGTTACTGAGTAATTATTTTTTTAGAGGTCTATAACTGTAATATCGTTTCTATGAAGGGATATTTTACCTTCAATTTCTAACTTTTTAAGCAACCTAGAAATGACTACCCTAGAGGTGTGAAGGTCGTAAGCAATTTCTTGGTGGGTGGTGTGAATATGGTCATCACCATTCACTTTGGCCTTATCTTGAAGGTGTTTTAATAAGCGATCATCCATTCTAAGAAAGGCTAAAGTGTCTACTGTTTGTAGTAACTCTTTCATTCTAGCCTGGTAATTGTCTAAAATGAATTGCTGCCAACTTTTGTATTTTCCCATCCATTGATCCATCTGAGAAACAGGAATCATGATAATTTCTGAATCTGTTTCTGCTACAGCTCTAATTTCACTCCTTACGCCTCCCATACAACAAGAAAAACTCATAGTACAGGTGTCTCCACTTTCTATAAAATACAATAAAAGCTCATCTCCTTTTTTATCTTCTCTCATGATTTTTATGGCGCCTGACAACAAAAGAGGTAAATGAGTTATAGGTTCTCCTATGTCTATAAGTAACTGCCCGGCAGCTACCTTTTTAAGGCTTCCACACTGGGCAATATCTTTGAGAAGTGGCGCCTCAAATACAACACTATATTGCTCATTAATCATTTCCAATAACATAGATTTATGGATTAAGCAGTCTGTAAATTAAAATAGCAGTTCTTTTAGTTAGTGCCTCTATGGTTTTTAAATTCACAGACTCTTCTGGAGTATGCGCCCCAGAACCCATAGTTCCTAAGCCGTCTAAACAAGCCACATAAGAAGCTACAAATGAGGTATCTGCGGCGCCTCTTTTTCCTGGATCATACGCAAAAACGGCTCCTTGCTTTAAGTCTAAACTCACCTGGTTTAACTGATTTAAAAGGGCTATGTTTTGAGGGGTGGGCGGCATGGCTGGATAACTGTCTGTAAAGCTTATTTCTGCAGAGGTTTGGGGTAGGTTATTCTTTATAATAGCGCTCATTTTAACTCTGGCACTGTCTTTTTGAGCCTCAGTTATAAACCTTAAACCTCCCTGAACTAAAGCGCTTTGAGCTACAACATTACTTTTTCCATAGGCAGTTCCTTGCCCAGAAATACTATCAACTCCAATAAAAGTTCCTCCCAAAAGCATTCCTGGATTAAAAGTCAATAGATCTGGCCCTTTTACCTCTTCATAGAAATCATTTAATATCCTTCCCATTTCAAAAATAGCTCCAGCACCGGTGTTTTCGCTAAACACTCCAGAGGAATGAGCCCTCTTTCCTTTTGTAGTGACCTTCCATCCAGAGGCGCCCCTTCTGGCTACGGTGGCATAATTAAAACCAGTAGAGGTCTCAAAACCAAGGGCAATATCTGAATTTTTAGCTGCCTCTATAAGGTCTTTTCTGCTAATGTCTAAGGGCTTTCCAGTACTTTCTTCATCGCCAGTAAGAGCGACAATGACTTGAGTGTTTTTTAATAAACCTTGCTCTGACAATGCCTTAAGAGCATATAAAATAATGACATCTCCCCCTTTCATATCATTCCCGCCTGGTGCGTGGGCAATGCTATCGTTAATCCTAGTAAAAGTTTGGAAAGGGCTATTCTCTTCAAAAACGGTATCTAAATGTCCTATGAGTAACAACCGCTTTCCTTTGGGTTTTTTTACAGCAGGTGTTTGGGCAAATAAATGTCCAGCCCTATTGATTTCATTTGGCATGTCTATCCAACGACTCTCCAAACCAATAGCGGTAAAAGCTTCTGAAAATACCGCTCCCACCTCTTTTACTCCTTTTAAGTTTAGGGTACCACTATTAATATTGACTACTTTTTCTAAAAAGGCGATCGCAGCTTCGTTATTTGCAGCGACACGTGCTACTATCTGAGTTTCTTTATCATTGAGCTTTTGAGCAAAAAGAGAAGCACTAAAAACAGAGAGGGAAAGGATTAATAATATTGAAAATGTTGATTTATTAGATTTCATGTGAGATAGGTTTAAGCATACAATTTACTACAATATGAAGGAAGTGGCACCGAAAATTTTAATCAAATTTTAATGCTTTTACCACAGATACCTTTGAGACTATATAAGAAGGAATAAGCAGCATGACCATACACAAAGAAAGCACTAATCCGTTAAGGCCTAAAACAATAGAAAGATCTATATAAACAGGCACCTCTGTAATATAGTATTCTTTAGGATTTGGAAACTTCACCCATTTGTAGGTATCTTGAAAATAAATAAAACTGAGCCCAATGACATTTCCTATTAAAAGACCTAGGCTTATTAAATAAGCTGCTTGATATAAAAATACCTTTCTCACAGTCCAATTCTGAGCACCCAACGCTTTTAACAAACCTATCATAGGAGTACGTTCTAAAATAAGCACTAGTAAGGCCGTAATCATATTAATCCCACCCACTAAAATCATAATACTAATAATCAGAATCATATTGAAATCAAATAGGGAAATCCATTCAAATATATTGTAGTAGCGCTCTTTTATAGAACGAACATCTAAGTCTGATTGAGTAGCTGCGTATATTTCTTGGGTTTTCTGGTCTAGGAGATCAAAATTATTTATAAAAACTTCAAAGCTCCCAATCTGGTCAGGCTTCCATCCAGAAATTCGTTGTAAATGTCTAATATCTGTAAAGAGGTAACTATTGTCAAAAGACTCAAAACCACTGTCATAAATACCTACTATTTTAAAAATTCGCTGGCTTGGTAAGGTGATTTTTTCTTCGTTCTTAATAAAAAAGGTCCTAAAATTATCACCTAATTTTAGGTTGAGTTTTTCAGTTAATGTTTTAGAAATAAGCACTTCATTGTTTAGAGTATCTAAATAGTTTGGGAGACGGCCAGCAATTATATAAGAGGTAAATAACTCCCATTTATAATCCTTTCCTACTCCTTTTGCTACTATGCCTTCAAAGGTTTCTTCTGTTCTAATAATTCCAGGAGTAGTCATAACCCCTTGAATATGATTCACACCAGAAACAGAATTAAAGTAAGGATAAAAGTCTTGATCTAATGAAATGGGCGTCCCTGAAATATTTGACTGATTAGTCTGGTAACTAAAAATTTGTATGTGCCCATTAAAGGCGGCTACTTTTTCCCTAATTTTATAGTTCAATCCCAAGCCTGTGGATACAGATATAAGCATCATGACAAGACCTATAGCAATGGCTGCAATGGCTATTTTAATAATAGGCGCAGATATGTGGCTTTTGCCTTGATCACCACGAATAAGCCTTTTGGCAATAAATAGAGAAACGTTCAAATGAAACACACTTTTAATCTTTCCAAAAATACCATTTTATTTATACATCTTGTCATTCTTTGTTTCAGTATCACAAGTCCTCTTATAGCTCAGGATACTGTTGTGGTTGGTGCTAATAGAACAGAGGTGTATCTGCCTTTATTAAAAAATAAAAATGTAGCCATTGTAGCTAACCAAACCTCTGTTATTTATAAAAACAAGGATCATTTTATGGGCCACACACATTTGGTAGATTCTTTATTACGATTAGGTGTGAACGTTGGTAAAGTTTTTTCTCCAGAACACGGTTTTAGGGGCCAAGCAGACGCTGGAGAAAAAGTAAAAGACGGGAGAGATCCCGCGACTGGGTTAGACGTAGTTTCTCTTTATGGTCAAAACAAAAAACCATCGGCTGAAAGCCTAGAAGAAATAGATGTAATGCTCTTTGATATTCAAGATGTTGGAGTGCGTTTTTACACCTATATAGCTACGCTGCAACTGGTCATGCAAGCATGCGGGGAAGCTCAAATACCAATTATTATTTTAGACAGGCCAAATCCTAACGCTCATTATGTAGATGGTCCGCTTATGGAAAAGCAACAGATGAGTTTTTTAGGAATGACGCCAATTCCTCTTGTTTATGGAATGACTATTGGAGAATACGCCAACATGATTAACACAGAGCCTGAATGGCTTGGAAGTGAAAAACACCCAAAAATATCTGTAGTAGAATTAAAAAATTACAGCAGAAATACGCCCTATTCTTTACCTATTAGACCTTCTCCCAACTTGCCTAATGACAAGGCTATTTCCTTATATCCAAGTCTTGGTTTGTTTGAAGGCACTACCATAAACGCCGGAAGGGGAACAGAAGCTCAATTTACTAGGTTTGGAGCCCCTGAACTCAAAAGCAAAGCTATGTCTTTTTATTATACCCCAACGCCTAATTTTGGTTCTAAAAGTCCAAAGCATCAGGGAGAAATCTGCTACGGTCAAGACTTGTCTATGCTTAACTCTCCTAATAAAGTAGACCTTAGTTGGCTTGTAAATGCCTACGGAGAGAGTACTCAAAAAGACTACTTTTTTCTAAACAGTGGCTTTACTGCTCATGCGGGAAATAGCAGGCTTCAAAAGCAGATAGAAGCAGGTATGACGGTAGCTTCTATTGAAGAAACATGGCAAAAAGATTTAGAGAAATTTAAAAAAATAAGAGCCAAATACCTCCGTTATAAGTAATATTTGATTTAAAGTAGGCGTGCTTTAGCGTTTTAAAACTCCTGACAGGTCTGACTTTCTATAGCTGTTAAATGGAATGCACAGTAGGGCCTTTATAGATCTGTTTTGCTTAGGGTCTGAGTATGTGTCAACCCCAAAAACAATAGCTGTATTAGGCATGCGGCTAAAGGTTCCAAACATACGATCCCATATAGAAAAAATATTGCCGTAGTTGGTGTCTGTATAAGGAAGTTTATGGTGGTGGTGCACCTTGTGCATGTCTGGGGACACTATAAACCAGCTCAATACCGAATCTATTTTTTTAGGTAACTTAATATTGGCATGGTTAAATTGTGAAAACACAACAGAAAGGCCCTGATACAACATAATATATGCTACCGGTGCTCCTACTATAAGTACTGCAAAACAAGTAAATAAAAACCGCACCACACTTTCAAAAGGGTGGTGCCTGTTGGCAGAGGTAGTGTCTACCTCCATATCTGTATGGTGCACCAAGTGAAACCCCCAAAGCAAGCTTATCTTGTGTTCTACAAAATGCGCCAACCAAGCACCTAATAAGTCTAAGAACATAACAACTACTAACACTTCTACCCATAAAGGCAAAGTGGGTAACCAGTATAAAAGACCAAACTCATGAATAGCAGTCCAATCACTAGAGGCAAGAAGTAAAAAAGCCAATGGAAAATTCACCAATATGGTGGTCATGGTAAAAAATATATTTACGGTAGCATGTTTCCCTTTTTCATACTTTAAATTAAAAAGAGGAATGATACCCTCTAAAATCCAAAAAAATGAAATTCCAGCAACCAAAATAAGACTTCTATGGAGGCTTGATATGGTTTCAAAGTAGCTGATAATTGTTTCCAAAGTGATTTTTTTATTTAAAATTACAACTTTATTTCTTTTTTCATATGCTTAAAATTATTGACTAATAAATTACTGAGGCTTCTATTTTAAGTGTTTTAAAATTCGCTGAATGTCTTGGGTAATAAATTGGCTTAAAAATAAGATATTTGCATCACTCATAAGGATGACTTATATGGATATTTTTGGAGATGCACTTTTAGATTATTGGCAAGATAAAATAAGCCAAAACATTATTACGCATTCTAGCCTAGAAGAACAAGATATAATTCCAGTAGACTACCTTTTTAGAAGCTATAAAAACATGCCGGAGCTGGAACAAAAAGCACTTAGTTTTTGTAAAGGAAGTGTTCTAGATATTGGTGCTGGCGCCGGATCACATTCTCTGTACCTCCAAGAAAAAGGATATAAGGTAACGGCTATTGATCTTTCTAAAGGGGCTGCAGAAGTATGTAAATTAAGAGGGATTCAGTTGGTTATACAGCAAGATATATATACGTATGCCTCTCCTAGTTATGACACTTTATTGCTGCTTATGAACGGGACTGGACTGGCTGGAACACTCCAAGGCCTAGGTCTTTTTTTAGACCACCTAAAGTCTTTATTAAACAAAGGAGGGCAAATACTCATTGAAGGGACAGACATTCTCTATATGTATGAATCTGACCAAGAAGATGGTGGTTATTGGATTCCTGAGTACATGGTATATTATGGTGAAACAAACTTTACTATGAGCTACAAAGGTAAAACCTCTGACTCCTTTCCTTGGTTGTACTTAGACTTTAATACCCTTGCTAGAGCAGCTGAATATCACGGTTTTGGTTGTAAAATGGTCTATGAAGGTCCCTCAGATAATTATTTAGCCAAACTCACGCACCTATAAGTGTCAATATCACCCATAGACATATTAGATCAAAAATTAAATGGTATAGATTAAGGTATGTTCAAATATTTGTGTGTTTGCAAAGATACTTTCCACTGCGGGTTGGCCATTACAAAATCTACTATTAAAGGAATCACTTTGTCTCTCACGCTCCATTCTGGCTGCAAATACAAATGACAATTAGGGCCTACTTTCGCAGCCTCTTCCTGAGCAAAAATAAGGTCGTGCTTGTTAAAAACGATCATTTTTAACTCATTTGCTACTTTATAAATAGGAGCTAGTGGCAGTTTATTTTTCTTGGGAGACAAACAGATCCAATCCCACAGGCCCGTAAGCTCATAAGCACCAGAAGTCTCAATATGAATTTGCAAACCAACTGCTTTTAAGCCTTTGGTCACAGGTCCCATATCCCAAGTAAGGGGTTCACCTCCAGTAATTACAATAGTTTTATAAGGGCTAGCGTCTTGAATAATTTTTTCTATAGCCGTTGGCGGATGCAATTTGGCGTCCCAACTCTCCTTTACATCACACCAATGACACCCTACATCACAACCGCCTACTCTAATAAAATAGGCCGCAGTACCTTTGTGGTTTCCTTCTCCTTGAATGGTATAAAAAGCTTCCATTAAAGGTAAATAAAGTCCTTTGCTGACCGCTGTTAAAATATCCTGCTCTTCCATGCGGCAAAGATATTAGAATTAGATTACTTTTACGGGACAAATACGGATATTAAAATAAGCGCATTTATGAATAAATCTTTTATAGTATTGGCTGCTATGGCCACTACCCTTTTAAGTTGTAATTCTTCCAACAAACCATTTAGCATAGAAAGCGAAAGGGTAGGTCATTTGAGCAAAGAAGATAACATAAAAGACCTATACACTATTTTTATTAAAGACTCTGTAGTAGGAGATTCTTTGTCTATTATAAATGGGACATTAGATACTAAAGTAGAAATTTTTGAAAAAGGTGGAGCGCCGCTTTTAACCCTCAATCCTGTTACAGATTCTATCAATTATATTGGCAGTGTTAGAGTGCTAGATCCCAGGTTTGAAACAGACAAAGGGATTAGCCTAAAAAGCACTTTTGAGGAAGTTTCTAAAGCCTATACTGTTGACAAAATACAAACTACCTTTAGCAGTGTTATGATTACGCTAAAAAACACGGACATATACGTAACTATAGATAGAAAAGAATTGCCAGAAGATTTAAGGTATGGAAGTATCGGGATTATAGAGGCCATTCAAATACCAGCTACTGCTCCTATTAAAAACCTGATGATTAGCTGGCAGAGGTAGCATGAGTTCTAAAGCCCTAAAAATATTAGCATTGGCCTACGGACAATATTTTAATATTTTGGTGATTTTTTCCAAAAGAAAAGCTGCCAAACAAGCATTTGTTTTGTTCTCTACCCCAAGGAAAGGGCGGCTATTGCCCCACCAATCAGACTACTTAAACAAGTTTGAAAAAAAAATAGCCTTGGTAGCCAACCACAGCTTACAAACCTATCACTGGAAAGGAGTAAAACCCACCGTGCTCTTGTGTCACGGTTGGGAAAGCAATGCATTTAGGTGGAGAAACCTCATACAAAAATTACAGGAAAAAGGCTTCACTGTTATTAGTTTTGACGCCCCTGCACACGGTGCTTCTTCTGGAGAACACCTACACGTTCCTGTTTATGAAGCCTGTACCACAGCGCTAATTAAAAAATACAAGCCTGAATATGTTATTGGCCATTCCATAGGTGGGCTAGCCCTTTTATACAGTCAATACAAAGATCCTCAACCCTTTGTTAAAAAAGTGGTGAGTTTGGGAGCGCCCTCAGAGCTCACAGAAATCATGGCTAATTATCAAGAGATTGTTGGTTTTAACAATAAGGTCCTCAAAGCTTTAGACGGTTACTTTAAAGAACGTTTTTCTTTTGGAATTGATGATTTTTCTATGTCTGAGCTTGCTAAAAACATAGATAAAGAAGGTCTTTTGATTCATGATAGAGAAGACCCCATTGCTCCCTATAGTGCTGCTGTGAGCATTCAAAAGAATTGGAAAAATGCCAAGCTCATAACCACAGAGGGCTTAGGGCACTCTTTACATCAAGATCATGTAAATGATCAAATTATTTCATTTTTAGAAGCCTCTTAAATTTTACAGTGTAAAACGTATTTATAACTTTAGACTATGGAAACAAAAATAGCTCCTTTTCACATTGCAATTCCAGTACATAATTTAGCAGACTGCAGAACTTTTTACAGAGATATTATTGGCTGTGAAGAGGGAAGAAATAGTGACCATTGGGTAGATTTTAACTTCTTTGGACACCAATTAGTAATTCATCACAAACCAAAAGATACTCAAGCAGAAGCCCTTCACACCAATGCGGTAGACGGAAAAGAAGTTCCTGTACCTCACTATGGAGTGGTTTTGCCGTGGGAAAAATTTGAGCTTTTTGCTGCAGACCTAAAATCTAAGAGCGTTTCTTTTGTTATAGAACCCTATATAAGATTTAAAGGATTGGTTGGAGAACAAGCCACTATGTTTTTTTTGGACCCTGCAGGGAATGCATTAGAATTTAAAGCATTTAAAGATTTAGGGCAGTTGTTTGCAAAATAGCTTGTTACAAAGGCTTAGATCTATGACGCTCTCTAGCCAAAAGTGTATTTTTTAACAGCATGGCTATAGTCATAGGACCTACCCCACCCGGAACGGGAGTAATAAAAGAGGCTTTTTTAGACACGTTTTCAAAATCAACATCTCCTGTAATATAGTAGCCTTTTTCTATGCTATCATCTACCACTCTAGTAATACCAACGTCAATAACCACCGCACCTTCTTTAACCATTTCTGCTTTTAAGAAATTTGGAACACCTAAGGCAGAAATTACAATATCTGCCTGTGAAATAATCTGTGTAATATTTTTAGTATGACTGTGAGTTAAGGTCACTGTAGAATTACCCGGCCAACCTTTTCTACCCATTAAAATGCTCATAGGACGTCCTACTATATGACTTCTACCAATAACAACGGTATGCTTGCCTTTAGTATCTACCTTATAACGTTCTAAGAGCTCTAAAATTCCAAAGGGAGTGGCGGGTATGAAAGTACTCATATCTAAAGCCATCTTTCCAAAATTCATTGGATGAAAACCATCTACATCTTTATCTGGATCTACAGCCAATAAGACAGCTTGCGTGTTAATTTGTTCTGGCAAAGGAAGCTGTACAATGAAACCATCAATTTCTGCGTTTTCATTGAGCTTTTTAATTTCTTTTAAAAGTTCTAATTCAGAAGTGGTAGAAGGCAAACGCAACAAGGTAGACTCAAAGCCAACCTGCTCACATGACCTTACTTTACTAGCTACATAAGTAAGAGACGCTCCATCATTCCCAACAATAATAGCTGCTAAATGTGGTACTTTTTCACCCTTTGCTCTCATTTCAGAAACCACCGCCGCAATTTCATTTTTAATATCGTTAGATATCTTTTTACCGTCTAATAACTCCATTTTATACGCTTGTAATTAAATCCTTTATTTAATACCCCCTAAGCCACCCATCATTTGCATCATTTTTTTTCCGCCGCCCCCCTGCATCATTTTCATCATCTTAGACATTTGCTCAAACTGCTTTAGCAATTGATTTACATCTTGAATGGTTCTCCCACTACCCGCTGCAATGCGTTTTTTTCTACTAGCGTCTAACTTAGATGGCTGGCTTCTTTCTAGAGGAGTCATAGAATGAATAATAGCTTCTATATATTTAAAAGCGTCATCCTCAATGTCCAAACCCTTAAGTGCTTTTCCAACTCCAGGAATCATACCCATTAAATCCTTCAGGTTTCCCATCTTTTTAATCTGCTGAATCTGACTTAAAAAATCATCCAACCCAAAGGTATTTTTTGCAATTTTCTTTTGAATTTTTCGAGACTCTTCTTCATCAAACTGGTCCTGCGCTCGCTCTACTAATGTCACTACATCTCCCATTCCAAGAATACGGTCTGCCATACGCTCCGGATAGAACACATCTATAGCATCCATTTTTTCGCCAGTACCTATAAATTTAATAGGCTTGGTGACAATAGATTTTATAGAAATAGCAGCGCCCCCTCGGGTGTCTCCATCTAATTTTGTAAGAATAACTCCATCAAAATTAAGCAAATCATGAAAGGATTTAGCTGTGTTTACAGCATCTTGACCCGTCATAGCATCTACCACAAATAAGGTTTCACTAGGGCTAATAGCTTTATGAATATTGGCAATCTCTAACATCATGGCTTGATCTACTGCCAAACGTCCAGCCGTATCTACTATGACAGTATTGTACCCATTCGCTTTTGCATAGGCAACTCCTGCCTTAGCTATGGCTACTGGATCTGATTGTGATTTATCTGAGAACACAGAAACACCAATCTGATCTCCTAGGATATGCAATTGATCTATGGCCGCCGGGCGATATACATCACAAGCAACTAATAATGGGTTTTTTGATTTTTTTGATTTAAGATAAAGCGCTAGTTTTCCAGAAAAGGTGGTTTTACCAGATCCTTGTAAACCCACCATCAAAATAACAGAAGGGTTATTTGTAAGGTTTAAGCCAACAGATTCACCTCCCATTAGGTGGGTGAGTTCATCTTTTACCAATTTAACCATTAACTGGCCTGGCTGCAAGCTGGTTAAAACCTGTTGGCCCATGGCTTTTTCTTTTACCCTATTAGTAAATTCTTTAGCAATTTTAAAATTGACATCTGCGTCTAAAAGGGCACGCCTTACCTCTTTAAGTGTCTCTGCAACGTTAATCTCTGTAATCTGTCCATGCCCTTTTAAAACTTGAAGGGCTTTGTCTAGTTTATCACTTAAGTTATTGAACATAGGCTCATTTTATTAAGCTACAAATTTAAGAATTCAAAGGAGAAAATGGTGTGTTGTTTATAAATAAAAGACTTAGTCTTTAGAATTTTTTAAAAAGTACATGAGAAAAATGTGTGGGATGGTAAGCGCCGTTAAAAAAGCAAAAAACATAGAGAGCTCAAGTACTAAATACTTTTGTAATACAAAATAGTAAAGCACTAATGAAATAACTGCCAAAAACCAATATAAATAGCTGGCCTTTAAAAACTTTAAGAAAGCGCTAAAACTTCTGTTTCCATACAAAAAAAACATCTGATCTAAGAGGGAGGGCAGAGAGTGCCAAAAAATAAAATAAATAGCAAAAGCCCACAATAGTGTAGTACTATTAAAAACTACATAGAAAATAAGCAAGTAAAATAGTTGCTCAAAAGCAAAAGATGCTTTAAACTCATATCTTAATTTAAATATATATATAAGGATAGAACTCACCAAACTCAACAAAAACAATCCATCCAAAAACTTCTCTGTAATGGATATAGAAGTAATATCTCTAATAATTTTAATTACTAATTCACTGTGAGCCCTAAACAACAATGAAAAAATTAAAAGTCCGTATACCATCATGAAAGCTTTAATAAAGATATCTTGTTTTGGTATTAAAGAATTCCAATGCTGTTCTCCAAAATGAAAAGCACTCAATAAAATAAAAAGGGCTAAGGTAATTCCTGGTATTCCGTATAACAATACCGCAACCAAAATAATACTACTCACATATATAACAAGTAAAAACCATTTACTTGAAAAAATACCTTTTTGATTAAGTGTCTTTTTACCTATACCAATATCGTTTGCGCCATGAAGAACACCTAGCGTAAGAATAGAAAAATAAGCCGTGTAATCCTCAAGTATCTGATCAAAAAAAATGGATAACCATAGAGTGAAAAAAGTCAATATTAACTGTATGTTTTTCAATATGATAGAAATTAATGATTAAATTTATTAAAATATTATTTATAAGATGGTATTTTTACTATATTTATGTTTAAGTATATTAATCATTAATTAAACAGTATTAATCAAAATCTAATTATTATGCAAAACTTTTTAGTTTCAATTCCATTAGCTGCACAAATGGCAGTTGATGATTATGTTGGCTTTACTTTCTTTGTAGGATGTATGGCCATGATGGCTGCCTCTGCTTTTTTCTTTTTATCCATGAATGGATTTGATAAAAAATGGAGGACTTCAATTCTTGTTTCTGGACTTATTACTTTCATTGCAGCAGTTCACTACTTTTATATGAAAGATTATTGGGCAGAGTTTGGAGAGTCTCCTACATTCTTTAGATATGTAGACTGGATTCTTACTGTACCTCTTATGTGTGTTGAGTTTTATTTAATACTCAAAGTTGCAGGAGCCAAAAAATCTTTAATGTGGCGTCTTATATTCTTATCCGTTGTAATGCTAGTTACAGGATACATTGGAGAAGCTATAGATAGAGATATGGCACAAGTATGGGGATTCATTTCAGGAGCAGCTTACTTTGGAATTGTTTATGACATTTGGTTTGGACAAGCTAAAAAGCTTGCAGTAGCTGCTGGTGGAGCAGTCTTGAGCGCACACAAAACGCTAAGCTGGTTTGTACTAGTTGGTTGGGCAATTTATCCAATTGGATACATGGCTGGTACACCAGGATGGTACTCTGGCATTTTTGGAGGTCTAGATTTAGATGTTATCTACAACCTTGGTGACGCTGTAAACAAAATTGGATTTGGACTAGTTATTTACGGATTAGCAGTGGCTAAATCTGAAGAGAAATAGATCTAAATGCTTATAAATTAAAAGGGATGGCTTTGGCCATCCCTTTTTTTTTATTAAAATTTTACATTCTATCTGGTACTTCAATTCCAAGGAGTAGTAAAGCGTCTTTAATAACGGTGGCTACCTTCTCTGACAATTGAACCCTAAATACTTTTAAATCCTCATTAGATTCTCCTAAAATAGAGACGTTTTGGTAAAAACTATTAAAAGCCTTCACCAATTCATAAGTGTAATTAGCTATAAGGGCAGGACTGTAACTAAAAGCAGCCAATTGAATGGTCTCGGGAAATAACAAAAGTTGCTTAACAAGAGATACTTCTTTTTCATGAAGAAAACTCTCTAACCCCTTAAAAGAGGGGGTCTTTTTAAAATCAAAATCAGCTTTTCTAAGAATAGATTGAATTCTAGCATAGGTATATTGAATAAAAGGCCCTGTATTCCCATGGAAGTCTACAGACTCTTTAGGATCAAATAAAATTCTTTTTTTAGGATCTACCTTTAATATATAATATTTAAGAGCACCCATCCCTATAGTATGGTATAAGTCATTCTTTTGGTCTTCACTATAGCCAGACAATTTACCTAAGTCCTCAGAAATAGAAGCTGCAGTATCAGCCATTTCTGTAATAAGATCATCTGCGTCTACCACCGTTCCCTCTCTGCTCTTCATTTTACCACTAGGTAAATCTACCATGCCATAACTTAAATGAAAAAGTTGCTGAGCCCATGAAAATCCTAATTTTTTAAGAATTAGAAAAAGAACCTTAAAATGATAATCTTGCTCATTACCTACTGTATAAACCATTCCGCTTACATCTGGAAAATCTGCTACCCTTTGAATAGCTGTTCCAATATCTTGAGTCATATAGACTGCAGTGCCGTCTGAACGCAGTACAATTTTCTCGTCCAATCCGTCATCTGTAAGATCTATCCAGACACTACCATCCTCTCTTTTAAAGAATACGCCATTTTCAATACCTTCAGCAACCACGTCTTTTCCTAACAAATAGGTGTCACTTTCATAATAATAACTGTCAAAACTAACTCCTAAGCGTTTATACGTTTCTTCAAAACCTTTATATACCCAGGCGTTCATTGTCTTCCAAAGAGACACTGTTTCTGGGTCACCAGACTCCCACAGCCTCAGCATTTTATGAGCTTCCATTAAGATTGGCGCTTCTTTTTCTGCAGTTTCCACCGAAATTCCCTGAGCTAGCATAACAGAAATTTCTTCTTTGTACACTTTGTCAAAAGCCACATAGTATTTACCAACTAAACTATCTCCTTTAAGCCCTGTAGATTCTGGCGTTTCTTCATTTCCAAATTTTTTCCAAGCCAGCATACTCTTACAAATATGAATACCCCGGTCATTAATAATTTGAGTCTTATATACTTTTCTTCCAGATGCCTCTAAAATTTTAGCTACCGCATAGCCTAATAAATTATTTCTCACATGCCCCAAATGTAGTGGCTTATTGGTGTTGGGAGAAGAGTACTCCACAACCACTGCTTCTTTGCTATTAGGAGTAGCAAACCCAAAATGGGTCTGAGTATAGGTAGTCGTAAATGTGTGCAAAAAATAAGCATCTGTAAAACTGATATTCAAAAATCCCTTTACCACGTTAAATGACTTTATCTCTTCAAGGGCGTTCACTAGGTACTGACCTATGGTTTGTCCAATTTGCTCTGGATTGTCTTTTATAAGCTTTAGCATCGAAAAAACAACTACGGTAGTATCTCCTTCAAAATCCTTCCTTGTAGGAACAAACTCTACCTTGGCCAATTGCGCGCCATAGCTTTCAAATGCCCCTTTTATGACTGATTGTTCAATTTTCTCTGAAATATTCATAGTCTCTTACTTATAAGGGTGCAAAATTAAGATTTTATTCTCAATATCTCCTCTAGGGATTAAATTAAGATCCTTTGTAAAAAAGTCACAAATCACTACCTTTAAATAAAAAAATGCTGGCAAACGTCTCCTATAACAACCCCAAGCAAGTAGAAAAAATTAATGCGCTTGTGGGACCCTCTTATTCTTTTAAAGAAAGAATTAAAATGAGAGGCATTGGATCTCCCAAAATGCAAATTATGTCTAGTAGTGTGACCATCAATAATTTACTTTGCTTAGACCACAATACAGATAGTTGCTCTATTGAACTAAGGCCAAAAGGAATTATTATTAGGTTTAGGTCTCTTTTAGAAACTTATGGGCTTATTATTCCTTACTATAAACTCATCCTATTTAAAGGAGATATAGCTCAATACAGTATTTATATGGATCAATACTTTATAAAAGTAAAGTCAGACACTAAAGCTATACAAAAGTTTTTTAAGGAAGTTTTAGACTATAAAGCTACCTATGACCCCACAGCCTCATAACGTTTATAAGTACCCTAAGAAACTAAAGGCTGATATTTAAAAGAGCCTAGCTCCTTATATCCTGGGTAAGAAAACCTCTGCCATCATACAGCGGGCGCTTCCACCACCAGCAGTTTCAATAGTGTGTAAATCTGAGTGAATGATCTCACAATGCTGGGCTATCTTAACTAACTGATTAGAATTTAAACTCTTAAAGGCAGATGTACTCATCACCAAATAAGGCGTATTGTTGTCTCCTAAAACCTGTAACATATTGCCCGCAAAATGATGCATTTGATCCTCTGAAATAGCTATAACTTCTTTTCCGTCTTCTTTTAAGTGTGACAGTACCGCCTTGCGCTCTTTGGTATTATCTATACTGTCCAAACAAATAACAGCAAAGCTTTCTGCCAAACACATCATTACATTGGTGTGGTAAATGGAGAGTCTTTTTTGACCTACGGTTTGGAAGGCAGTAAAAATAACAGGTGTATATTCAAAGTCTTCACAGAACTCTATAAATAATTCTTCATCTGCCCTTGTAGACAAAGCACAATAGGCCTTGTTGTGAACCCTATCTAGGATTAGACTGCCAGTACCTTCTAAAAAAATACCCGCGTCTTCTGCGGTGGTATAATCCATGACCTGATCAATAATAAACCCTCCTTCTTCTAAAAGTTCTAGTATAGCTTCTCTGCGCTCTAGGCGCCTGTTTTCTGCAAACATCGGGTACAAAGCCACTGTGCCGTCTGCGTGAAAAGACACCCAATTATTTGGAAAAAGTGCGTCCGGAGTGTCTGGATCTTCTGTATCTTGAACTACAGTAACCTGCACCCCTTTAGCCATAAGAACGTCAACAAAGTTGTCAAATTCTTCTTGTGCTTTATTTATGACATCAGCTGGCGGCAAAGCCGGCGATATCTGAAAATAATTATTAATTACCGTTTGCTCATTCATTCTAAATTGAGCTGGTCTAATCATTAAAATGTGCTGGGTAAGTTGCATATCTATCCTCTTATTAATGGCAAAGTACTGCACCTAAGCAGTCCTTCTTGTTTGGCAATTTCTTTGTATTTAATTGGCTCTACTAGAATTCCACGGGCAGAAAGCCAACTATTGAGTCTAGTAAATCTAACGTCAGATACCACCACATTAGGTGAAATTGAAAAAATATTAGAGTTCATCTGGTACATTTCCTCTTTTGTGATTTCAAAAACTTGATCTTTTCCAAAAAAATCTCTTAACCACTCGTATTCTTCCCTTATTAAAAACCCTTCTGGATGTAGTATAGCTAAATTTAATCCTACAGGTTGGAAACAGCAATCTAAATGTAACGCATTCTCTTTTGGGTTAGTGTTAGATTTTTTAAGCTCAAAAGCTTTTACTTGCTTGTGAGGAAACATAGTGGTTAGAAAATCTACAGCTTCTTGGTTGGTCCTAGCGGTAATATAAGAAGCGTAATCTGGCTGGGTATAAGTACCAATGAAAATATGGTCATTCCAAGGCATGACGTCACCTCCTTCTACATGAACTTCTGCAGGTGGATAAATCACTTTGGATGGGTCCATCTGTTTTATAAGGTATTCAATAGCTGTGAATTCAACTTCTCTATCTGGAAGAATATTAGATTTAATAAAGAAATCATCTATAACAAAGGCAATGTCTCTAGAAAAAATCTGATTACAATCTACTAAATTATCTGGTCTATAAACCCTCACCTGGTGTTTTTCTAAAACACTAGCAAACCCTTCCATTTCTAAAACCATGTCACTTTCTTCTGGATAAGTGCCTGCCTTTATATGCTCCTTAGATTTGGGGTCATAAGCTTGTTCTAAAGTGGGCTTTGGCCCGTTGTTCTTTGCTGTGCCAAGCAGTACTGCTTTTAAGGGAGCCGTCTCGTTTGTAATATGTAGTTTTAAGATCATATAGTTCATTCATAAAAAAAGCCTTGTGCAATATACAACAAGGCTTACTCTTATAATATAGTTTTATATTACCTGTTTTCTATGGCAACAAATGGTCTCAAGTTCTCTCCTATGTAAACCTGTCTTGGTCTTCCAATAGGTTCTTTATTCTCTCTCATTTCTTTCCACTGTGCAATCCATCCTGGCAAACGCCCAAGCGCAAACATGACTGTAAACATTTCCGTAGGTATGCCTAGCGCTCTGTAAATAATACCAGAATAGAAATCTACATTTGGATATAGTTTCCTATCAACAAAGTAAGAGTCTTCTAAAGCTTCTTTTTCTAAGGCCTTAGCAATGGCTAAAATTGGATCATCAATTCCTAAATCATTTAATACTTCGTCTGCCGCTTTTTTAATAATCTTAGCCCTTGGATCAAAATTTTTGTATACGCGGTGTCCAAAGCCCATGAGTCTAAATGGGTCATCTTTATCTTTGGCTTTAGCCATAAACTTTTTAGTATCCCCTCCATCTGCCTCTATAGCCTCTAGCATTTCTAAAACTGCTTGATTGGCACCTCCGTGAAGAGGGCCCCACAAGGCAGAAATTCCTGAAGATAATGAAGCAAATAAACCTGCCTGTGATGAACCTACTATTCTCACCGTAGAAGTAGAGCAGTTTTGCTCGTGATCTGCGTGAAGAATAAATAATTTATCTAAGGCATCTATAATAATTTTATTCGTTTTATACTCTTGATTGGGTTTTTTAAACATCATTTTATGAATGTTTTCTACATAGCCCAAGCTATCATCTCCGTAATCTAAAGGCAAACCTTTTTTCTTGCGCAGGGTCCAAGCAACTAAAACTGGAAACTTAGCTATTATCCTCACTATAGCTGCGTACATTTCTTTTTCAGACGCCACATTGACAGAGCTGGGATTAAAAGAAATTAAGGCACTTGTAAGTGAGGCTAATACACCCATAGGATGAGCAGACTTTGGAAAACCATCTAAGATTTTCTTTACATCTTCATCTACAATTGACTCTGCTTTTATGTCACTATGAAATTTCTCTAAAGTCTCTTTAGTAGGGAGTTTTCCAAATATAAGAAGATATATAACCTCTATAAAAGTGGCATTTTCTGCTAAATCTTCAATAGAATAGCCTCTGTATCTTAAAATCCCCTTTTCACCATCTAAGAAGGTGATGGCACTTTCACAAGAACCTGTATTTTTAAAACCTGGGTCTATAGTAATCATTCCACTTTGAGCCCTTAAAGTCTTAATATCTATGGCTAATTCATCTTCTGAACCTTTGATCACAGGAAACTCGTAAGTTTTATCTCGGTATTGTAAAAGTGCTTTGTCTGACATATTCTGATGCTTAATATTTAATTATAACAAATTTAGTAAAAAGTGCTCATCTTAACAATCTCTAAAAGGCTATTTATGCCTTTTAACAAAGCTTTATTACAACTCACTATGAATTTGAATGCAAATTATCTTGAAAGTAGTAATTCAGCAAAAAAAAAGGCCCCTAAAAGGGGCCCTTAAACATCTTAAAAGCTGTTATTTATTTATCTTAAACGCATTCATTTGTGGAAAATAAGCTGTTTCTCCCAGCATTTCTTCAATACGTAATAATTGATTGTACTTAGCCATTCTATCTGACCTAGAAGCAGAACCTGTCTTAATTTGTCCTGTATTCAGTGCCACTGCTAAATCTGCAATGGTAGTGTCCTCTGTCTCACCAGATCTGTGAGACATAACAGAAGTGTAACCAGCGTTTTTAGCCATGTTTACAGCTGCTATGGTTTCTGATAAAGTACCTATTTGGTTTACTTTAATCAATATAGAATTAGCAATTCCATTCTTAATTCCCTTAGAAAGTCGTTCTACATTGGTTACAAAAAGATCATCTCCAACTAATTGAACACGGTCTCCTACTTTCTCTGTAAGTGATTTCCAACCTTCCCAATCGTTCTCATCCATTCCGTCCTCAATAGAAATAATTGGATATTTAGCAGCTAAATCTGCTAAATACTGTGCCTGCTCTTCAGAGGTTCTAATAGCACCAGAAGCACCTTCAAACTTGGTGTAATCATATTTTCCATTTACATAAAATTCTGCAGCGGCACAATCTAAGGCAATCATCACATCATCTCCAAGGGTATAACCCGCGTTGGAAACTGCTTTTTCAATAGTTTCAATGGCGTCTTCAGTTCCGTCTAAAGTAGGTGCAAAACCACCCTCATCTCCAACAGCTGTACTCAAACCTCTATCGTGTAATACTTTTTTAAGGTGGTGAAAGATTTCAGTTCCCATTTGCATGGCTTGAGAAAATGATTTTGCTTTTACAGGCATGACCATAAATTCCTGAAAAGCAATAGGGGCATCTGAATGCGAACCTCCGTTAATAATATTCATCATAGGAATAGGAAGTGTATTGGCACTAACCCCACCCACATATCTAAACAAAGGCATTCCCAACTCTTCTGCTGCTGCTTTAGCCACTGCTAAAGAGACTCCTAAAATAGCATTGGCACCTAATTTAGATTTATTAGGAGTTCCATCTAAATCAATCATGATTTTATCAACCAAGTTTTGCTCAAATACAGATACTCCAAGCAATGCCTCAGAAATATGAGTATTCACATTTTCTATCGCATTAAGGACACCTTTACCCATATAGGCATTTCCGCCATCTCTTAATTCTACCGCTTCATGCTCTCCTGTAGAGGCTCCAGATGGAACTGCCGCTCTACCTAAAACACCATTCTCAGTTTCTACATCTACTTCTACAGTGGGATTACCACGTGAATCTAATATTTGTCTAGCGTGAACGCCAATGATCATACTCATAATTGTAAATTTTAAATCAGTCTCAAATATACAAAAGCCAAGCATCTGCTTGGCCTTTTTGACTGTGTTTTTAGTGAAAAAAACAACTATAACGTTTTAGTTTACAGGTGTTTCATTAAAAATACTGCTATGTAAAAAAATATTATGCTCTTACTCCTGCTTTCATTAGATCAAAGAATTGATCAAACAAATAGGTAGCATCATTAGGACCTGGACCTGCCTCTGGGTGGTACTGAACAGAAAAAACTGGTTTTCCTACAAGCGCAATTCCAGCTACGGTGTCATCATTGAGATGAATATGTGTGACAATAACTCCAGGGTGCCTTTCAGTAGCTTCTTTGTCTATAGCAAAACCATGATTTTGAGAAGTAATTTCTCCCTTCCCTGTCTGTAAATTTTTAATAGGGTGGTTAATACCCCTATGACCATTGTGCATTTTATAAGTAGGTATTCCATTAGCTAGAGCAATCACTTGGTGGCCTAAGCAAATACCAAAAAGAGGAGTACCACTCTCAATCATGTCTTTAGCAGTCTGAATAGCCTGGTGTAAGGGCTCCGGATCTCCAGGACCATTAGAAATAAAATACCCATCTGCGCCCCAAGCCTTCATTTCTTCAAAAGAGGTATGGTGCGGGAATACCTTAATATAAGCCCCTCTTTTGTCTAAATTTCTTAGAATATTTTTTTTAATTCCAATATCTAATGCAGCTATCTTAAAATTACTTTCTGGATTTCCATAAAAATAAGGCTCCTTGGTAGAAACGGCTGCAGCCAAAGCCAATCCCTGCATGCTTGGCACCTTAGAAAGTTCTAACTTAAGTGTTTCTATTTCATCTACTCTTGTAGAAATCAATGCATTCATGGCACCGTGGTCTCTTATATAACTTACCAGTGCTCTTGTGTCTACATCAGAAATAGAGAATAATTGATGTGCGTTTAAATAATCTTCTAAAGACTGGTCTGCATCTGTTCTAGAATAGGCATAGGAGAAGTTTTTACAAATTAAACCTGCAATCTTAACACCGTCAGATTCTGCCTCATTATTATTAGTGCCATAATTACCAATATGGGCATTGGTAGTCACCATGAGTTGTCCAAAATATGAAGGGTCAGTGAAAATTTCCTGATACCCAGTCATTCCAGTGTTAAAACATACTTCACCAAAAGCGGTTCCCTCTTTGTCACCAACAGATTTTCCATGAAAAATGGTTCCATCTGCCAGCAAAATAATAGCACTTCTTTTTTTCTGATACTTCATATCAATTAGATTCTTTATATGTGACAAAAAAACAAAAAAAAAGGATAAGCACTAAAGCTTATCCTTTTAAATTATAAAACATTTAATAACAGTTTATGCTTTAGTATCATCTGTGGCCTGATCTTTAGCTTCCTTTTTTGGAGCTTCTTTAGCATCTACTTCGGACTTTACTGTCGCTTTTGGTGCAGCAACCTCGTCTGTAATAGCATCGGAAGTTTTAGACTTACCTCTACGTGTGGTTTTTTTAGCTACTTTCTTAGCATTGCTATAAATTTCATTGAAATCAACCAACTCAATCATAGCCATATCAGCATTATCACCTAGTCTATTCCCTAACTTAATAATTCTAGTATAACCTCCTGGTCTGTCTGCTACTTTATCTGCAACAGTAGAAAATAACTCAGTAACGGCATATTTATCACGTAAGTATCTAAAGGCAATACGTCTGTTGTGAGTTCCCTTATCTACCGACTGATTATTCTCAGCTTTAGATTTGGTAATAATAGGCTCTAAAAATACTTTAAGTGCTTTTGCCTTAGCTACTGTTGTGTTAATTCTCTTGTGTTCAATTAAAGAGCATGCCATATTGGCCAACATAGCCACTCTATGTGCTTTCTTTCTCCCTAAGTGATTAACTTTTTTACCGTGTCTCATGGTATTGCTATATGAATGCTAAAATTACTTTTAGCGTTTAATTAATCTTTATCTAATTTATATTTTGACAAGTCCATTCCAAAACTCAATCCTTTATTAATCACTAACTCTTCTAATTCTGTCAATGACTTTTTACCAAAGTTTCTGAATTTCATAAGGTCGTTCTTATTAAAGGAAACTAAATCTCCAAGGGTATCTACCTCTGCAGCTTTTAAGCAATTTAATGCTCTTACAGAAAGATCCATGTCTACTAGTTTAGTTTTTAACAACTGACGCATATGCAATGATTCCTCGTCATAAGTTTCAGTTTGAGCAATTTCATCTGCTTCTAAAGTAATACGCTCATCTGAAAACAGCATAAAGTGATGAATAAGTACTTTAGCCGCTTCTGTTAAAGCATCTTTAGGATGAATAGAACCGTCCGAAACAATTTCAAAGATTAATTTTTCATAATCTGTTTTTTGCTCAACCCTAAAGTTCTCAATACTGTATTTTACATTTTTTATAGGTGTAAAAATAGAGTCTACAGCAATAGTGCCAATAGGAGCACCAGATTTTTTATTGTCTTCTGCAGGAACATATCCCCTCCCTTTTTCAATAGTAAGTTCCATGTTAATACTCACTTTAGAGTCCATATTGCAAATCACTAATTCTGGATTTAGTACTTGAAAACCAGATATGAATTTTTGAAAATCTCCTGCAGTAAGTTGTTGTTTTCCGCTTAAAGAAATAGATACAGTTTCGTTGTCTACGTCATCTATCTGTCTTTTAAAGCGAACCTGCTTTAAATTTAAAATAATCTCAGTGACGTCTTCTACAACACCAGGGATTACTGAAAATTCGTGCTCAACCTTGTCAATACGAACAGAAGTAATTGCAAAACCTTCTAAAGCTGAAAGTAAAACCCTTCTAAGTGCATTTCCAACAGTCAATCCATAACCAGGTTCTAAAGGGCGGAATTCGAATTTGCCTTCAAAATCGTTAGAATCAATCATGATTACTTTATCGGGCTTCTGAAAATTAAATAATGCCATAATAGGATCAGTGTTTATTTAGAGTATAACTCGACGATTAATTGTTCCTTGATGTTTTCTGGAATTTGAAGTCTTTCTGGTATAGAAACATAAGTTCCTTCCAATTTTTCAGTATTCCATGTAATCCATTCGTACACATGAGAACTGACAGAAAGAGCGTCTGAAATGGTTTGTAACGATTTAGACTTCTCTCTTACCCCAACAACATCTCCAGCTTTAAGTGAATAAGATGGAATGTTAACAATTTCTCCATTTACAGTGATGTGTCTGTGAGACACTAATTGTCTAGCGCCACTTCTAGAAGAAGAAACTCCCATTCTATACACAACATTGTCTAAGCGTGACTCACAAAGTTGCAAGAGTACCTCACCGGTAACACCTTTACTTCTGTTCGCCTTAGAAAATATGTTTCTAAATTGTTTCTCAAGAATACCGTAAGTGTACTTAGCCTTTTGCTTTTCCATTAACTGTACCTTGTATTCTGATTCTTTTCCACGGCGTCTGCTTTGTCCGTGTTGTCCTGGAGGAAAGTTTCTTTTCTCAAAAGACTTGTCTTCTCCAAAAATTGCCTCGCCAAATCTGCGTGCAATTTTTGTTTTTGGTCCTGTATATCTTGCCATTTTCTAAAAATTTGATACTGTGATCATGAATTAAGGCTAATCCTTCGATAATCGTAACTACAGTATCTGTGAAATGCCCTTGGGCGTTATAAATAATTAAACTCTTCTTCTTTTTGGAGGTCTACATCCATTGTGAGGCATCGGAGTCACATCAATAATTTCAGTCACTTCAATACCAGCATTGTGAATAGATCTAATAGCAGATTCTCTACCATTACCTGGACCTTTCACATATACCTTTACTTTGCGTAATCCGGCTTCGTGAGCTACTTTAGAACAATCTTCTGAAGCTAGTTGAGCTGCATAAGGAGTGTTTTTTTTAGAACCTCTAAAACCCATTTTACCGGCAGATGACCAAGAAATCACGTCACCTTTCTTATTTGTCAAAGAAATAATGATATTGTTAAATGAAGCAGTTACATGTGCTTCACCCACAGACTCTATAATAACCTTACGTTTTTTTGTTGCTTTTGTATTTGCCTTTGCCATAATACGCTACTTATTATTTAGTTGCTTTTTTCTTATTAGCAACTGTTTTCCTTTTTCCTTTACGTGTCCTAGAATTGTTCTTGGTACGTTGTCCTCTTAGTGGTAAACCTGTACGGTGTCTAATACCCCTGTAACATCCAATATCCATTAATCGCTTAATGTGTAATTGGGTTTCAGAACGTAATTCTCCTTCAATGGTGAAGGAGGAAACAGCTTCCCTAATTTTTGAAATTTCATCGTCATTCCAGTCAGATACTTTAGTGTCTTCACTAACAGCTGCTGCAATTAAGATTTCTTTTGCTCTTGTTCTACCTACACCAAAAATGTACGTAAGGGCAATAACCCCTCTTTTTTGTTTGGGTATATCAACCCCTGCAATTCTTGCCATAATTACCCTTGTCTTTGTTTAAATCTAGGATTCTTTTTATTAATTACGTACAACCTGCCTTTTCTGCGCACAATTTTGCACTCGGCACTTCTCTTTTTAATTGATGTTCTTACTTTCATCCTATTATCTTAATATCTATATGTAATTCTTGCTTTTGTTAAATCATAGGGACTCATTTCTAACTTAACCCTATCACCTGGTAGTAACTTAATATAATGCATACGCATTTTTCCAGAAATATGCGCAGTTACAACATGTCCATTCTCCAATTCTACACGGAACATAGCATTAGATAATGCTTCAATGATAGATCCGTCTTGTTCAATTGCAGCTTGTTTAGCCATATTATACTTCTTTTCTGTTTTTGCCAGATTTCATTAAACCGTCGTAATGTCTGTTTAATAAGTAAGCGTTCACCTGCTGCACTGTGTCTATCGCAACACCCACCATAATTAAAAGTGACGTACCTCCATAAAATAAAGCCCAACCAGGTTGAATATCTACTAGTTTCACAGCAAGGGCTGGTAAAATAGCTAGCAAAGCTAAGAAAATAGATCCAGGTAAGGTAATTAATGACATAATCTTATCTAAAAAATCACCTGTTTCTTTTCCAGGACGTACTCCAGGAATAAAACCACCACTCCTTTTAAGATCATCTGCCATTTTATTAGTAGGAACCGTTATTGCCGTGTAGAAATAAGTAAAAATAATGATCAATAAAGCAAACAATAAATTGTAAGCCAGTCCAAATATATCTTGGAATTGAACTTCCATCCACTGACCCACTGCTGTATTGTTGAAAGTTTTACCCAATAAGCCTGGCGCAAACATAATGGCTTGTGCAAATATAATAGGCATTACTCCAGAGGCGTTTAGCTTTAATGGAATGTATTGTCTAGTACCAACTGCGTTCTTGTCAAAACCACCAGAGGCTGTACGTCTTGCGTATTGAACAGGAATTTGTCGGGTTGCCATTACCAATAGAACACTACCTAGAATTACCAGGAACCAAAGGATTATTTCTACAAGCACAAACATTAAGCCCCCGCTTGAAGTAGAAGTTCTAGAAATAAATTCTTGAACAAATGCCTGTGGCATATTAGCAATAATACCCACCATAATTAAAAGTGAAATACCATTTCCAATTCCTTTGTCGGTGATTTTCTCTCCCAACCACATGGCAAATACAGTACCTGTAACCAAAATAATAACGGAAGGTATTATAAAATCTAATCCTTTACCTAAAACAAAAGCTGAATCTGGAACTCCCAAAGCTCCTAATGAGTAAAGGTAAGCAGGTGCCTGAACCACACAAATACCAATGGTAAGCCATCTGGTAATCTGATTAATGGTTTTTCTGCCACTTTCCCCTTCCTTTTGAAGTTTTTGTAGATATGGAATCGCAATACCCATTAACTGCACTACAATAGAAGCAGAAATATAAGGCATAATACCAAGGGCAAAAACAGAAGCATTAGCAAAAGCTCCACCGGTAAAAGCATTAAGTATTCCTAAAATTCCGCTGTCTGTGTTAGAAGATAACTGAGCTAATTGCGTAGTATCTATACCTGGCAAAACAATTTGGGCACCAAAACGGTAGACCAACAAAAGACCTAAAGTGACTAAAATACGCCCTTTAAGCTCTTCAATTTTCCAGATATTAGATAAGGTCTCTATGAATTTTTTCATAATATAAAGGTTATAAACTTAATGCCTCACCACCAGCAGCTTCAATAGCAGCTTTAGCTGTAGCAGTAAATTTATGAGCAGATATAGATAATTTGGCTTTTAATTCACCCCCACCTAATATCTTAACTAAATCATTCTTACCAACCAATCTGTTAGCAATTAATACTTCTAAACTAACTGTGTCTGTTACCACACTGTTATCTACTAAAAGCTGAAGTTTATCTAGGTTTATCCCAGCGTATTCTTTTCTGTTAATGTTCTTAAAACCAAATTTAGGAACACGTCTCTGTAAAGGCATTTGACCTCCTTCAAAACCAACTTTTTTAGAATACCCAGATCTAGACTTAGCCCCTTTGTGACCACGAGTGGCAGTGCCCCCTTTTCCAGATCCTTGACCTCTACCTACTACTTTTCCTTCTCTGTGAATAGCACCTTCGGCAGGCTTTAAACTATTTAAATTCATAATCAATATGTATTAAGCCTCTGTTGTAGAGACTAAGTGTTGAACTTTTTTTATCATTCCAAGAACAGCTGGTGAAGCGTCGTGAGAAACTTCTTGCCCAATCTTTCTAAGACCCAAGGCTGCTAGGGTTTGTTTTTGTCTAAGAGGCTTTTTAATGCTGCTCTTTACTTGCTTTACTGTAATTTTTGCCATGATGCTATAATTATCCTTTAAACACTTTTTCTAAAGAAACACCACGTTGCGAAGCAATCGTTTTAGCATCTCTCATTTGTAGTAAAGCATCAAAAGTTGCTTTTACTACGTTGTGAGGGTTAGATGATCCTTGAGATTTAGAAAGTACATCATGTACCCCAACCGCCTCTAATACTGAACGAACAGCACCACCTGCAATAACACCGGTACCGTGAGAAGCAGGTTGCACATAAACTTTTGCACCACCAAATTTCCCTTTTTGTTCATGTGGTAAAGTTCCTTTAATTAAAGGAATTCTAACCAAATTTTTCTTAGCATCTTCAATTGCTTTAGAAATAGCTGTAGCAACTTCTTTAGACTTCCCTAAACCGTGACCTACAACACCATTCTCATCACCAACTACCACAATAGCTGAAAATCCAAATGCTCTACCTCCTTTAGTAACTTTGGTTACCCTTTGTATACCTACTAAGCGGTCTTTCAATTCTAAACCTCCTGGTTTAACCGTTTCTACGTTTTTATAATTCTGCGACATAATAATTTAGAATTTAAGTCCTGCTTCTCTAGCGGCATCAGCCAAAGATTTGATTCTACCGTGATATAAATTACCACCTCTATCAAAAGCGACTGCTTCAATTTTTATTGATTTTGCTTTTTCTGCTATTGCTTTCCCAACAAGGGTTGCAATTTCTATTTTAGTCCCTTTAGCAGGGCTAAGGCCTTTATCTCTAGAAGAGGCTGCTGCTAAAGTAACGCCGTTAACGTCGTCAATTAACTGTGCATAAATCTCTTTGTTACTTCTAAAAACAGCCAATCTTGGCGTGCTAGCTGTACCAGAAGATACTTTACGGATCCTTCTTCTAATTCTTAGTTTTCTTTCAGTCTTCGATAATCTCATGATGCTATGTATTAAGCCGATTTACCTGCTTTTCTTCTTAATTGTTCTCCTACGAATTTAACTCCTTTTCCTTTGTAAGGTTCTGGCTTACGGAATGCTCTAATTTTAGCAGCAACCTGACCCACTAGTTGTTTGTCATGTGAAGACAACTTAATTACTGGGTTTTTTCCTTTTTCAGAAATAGTTTCTACTATCACCTCCTGAGCTACATTTAAAACAATATTATGGGAAAAACCTAAAGCTATATCTAATTTGTTTCCTTGATTGGTAGCTCTATAACCAACACCCACTAATTCTAATTCTTTTGTCCAACCTATAGAAACCCCTAGCACCATATTGGCAACCAAAGATCTATAAAGACCGTGTTTAGCTTTGTGCTCTTTAGACTCAGAGGGTCTAGTCACTAAAACTTGTCCTTCTTCTACTGTGATACTTACAGCAGAAAATTCTTGTGATAATTCCCCTAACTTACCTTTAACAGTAAGCATATTGTCTTTAACCTCTACGGTTACACCTTCAGGAATCACTACTGGATTATTACCTATTCTAGACATTATTTTTGCTCTTTATATATTAATAAACGTAGCATACCACTTCGCCACCTACTTTTTCTAATCTAGCTTGTTTACTAGTCATTACTCCATGTGAAGTAGAAACTATAGCAATACCTAAACCGTTTAAAACTCTAGGAAGCTCAGTAGCACCAGCGTACTTACGCAAACCTGGTTTACTGATACGACTAATTTTTTTGATCACTGGCTCTTTAGTTGCTGGATCGTATTTAAGGGCTATTTTGATAGAACCTTGTGGTCCTTCTTCCTCAAATTTGTAACTTAAAATGTATCCTTGGTCGAATAGTATTTTAGTAATTTCTTTTTTAAGATTAGATGCTGGAATGCTCACTACTCTGTGACCTGCACTATTAGCATTTCTAATTCTTGTAAGGTAATCCGAAATTGGATCTGTATACATAACTATAAATTTGCGGCAACGGTTTTTAACAAATGTTAAACCTGAAACCAATTAATATTAATTTTTGACTACCAGCTAGCTTTTCTAACTCCTGGGATAAGACCATTATTGGCCATTTCTCTAAATGTGACTCTAGAAATACCAAATGTTCTCATATATCCTTTTGGCCTACCAGTAAGTTTGCAACGATTGTGCATGCGAACGGGAGAGGCATTTTTTGGTAATTTCTGTAATCCAGCATAATCACCAGCTTCTTTTAAAGCTTTTCTTTTATCTGCGTATTTGGCAACCGTCTTAGCTCTTTTTACTTCGCGGGCCTTCATTGATTCTTTAGCCATACTAATTCTTTTTAAAGGGAAGTCCTAACTGAGTTAATAATGATTTTGCTTCTTGATCAGTATCTGCAGACGTTACAAAAGTAATATCCATACCGTTTATTCTATTGATTTTATCAATATTGATTTCAGGAAATATAATCTGCTCAGTAATTCCTAAAGAATAATTACCACGGCCATCAAAACCAGTAGCTTTAATTCCTTGAAAATCTCTTACACGTGGTAGGGCAGCAGTAACCAATCTATCTAAAAATTCGTACATACGCTCCCCTCTTAAGGTCACTTTAGCACCAATTGGCATTCCTTTACGCAATTTAAAATTTGCAACATCTTTCTTAGAGATGGTAGAAACGGCACGTTGTCCTGTTATCAATGTCATTTCATCAACCGCATGGTCAATAAGTTTTTTGTCTGCTACTGCAGCACCAACACCTCTTGAGACTACTATCTTCTCTAGTTTAGGAACTTGCATTACATTCTTGTAACCAAATTCTTCAGTTAACGCACTAATTACGCGATCCTTATATTCTTGTTTTAATCTTGGAATGTATCCCATAACTAAATTACTTCATTAGATTTCTTAGAAAACCTTACTTTCTTTTCTCCACGAACTTCATAACCAACTCTTGTAGCTTCTCCAGATTTTGGATCAAGCAAAGATAAATTAGATATATGAATAGGAGATTCTTTTTTAACAATACCCCCTTGTGGATTTTGAGCGCTTGGCTTCTGGTGTTTAGAAACCAAATTGGTTCCTTCTACTATGGCTCTTTTTTTCTGAAGATCGATAGTGACAATTTTTCCTTGGTCCCCTTTGTGGTCCCCAGCAATTACCTTCACCGTATCTCCTACTTTTATTTTAACTTTTGTCATCATCTTGGAAATTAAAGCACCTCTGGAGCTAATGAAACAATTTTCATGAATTGTTTGTCTCGAAGCTCTCTAGCTACGGGACCAAATACACGTGTACCTTTCATTTCACCTGTTGGGTTTAAAAGCACACAAGCGTTATCGTCAAAACGAATGTAAGAACCATCTGGCCTTCTCACCTCTTTTTTGGTTCTAACCACAACGGCAGTAGACACAGTACCTTTTTTGACACTTCCATTAGGAGTGGCATCTTTTACTGTAACTACAATCTTATCTCCTACAGACGCATACCTTCTTTTAGTACCTCCAAGTACTCTAATGGTCAAAACTTCTTTTGCCCCGGTATTATCTGCAACCTTTAGTCTGGATTCTTGCTGTAACATATTATTTAGCTCTTTCTAAAATTTCCACTAATCTCCAACATTTGGTTTTACTCAAAGGACGTGTTTCCATGATCTTTACAGTGTCTCCAATGTTACAATTGTTTGTCTCGTCGTGCGCAACATATTTCTTAGTTTTTAACACGAACTTTCCGTACATAGGGTGTTTTACTCGTTTCACTTCTGAAACAACAATAGATTTCTCCATTTTGTTACTAGTTACAACTCCTACTCTTTCTTTTCTTAAATTTCTTTTTTCCATAAAGCAGAACCCGTTATTGGTTTTCCCTTTTAGTTAACTCTGTAGCCAATCTTGCCACCGTTCTTCTCACTTTTCTAATAGAAAGTGGATTCTCTAAAGGGGTAACAGAATGTGCTAATTTTAAATCTGAATGTTGCTTTTTAAATGCAGCTAGTTGTTCTACAAGTGCCTCAGCTGATAATTCTTTTATTTCTGATTGTTTCATGATTCCTAAATTAAAAATTATGCTGAATAATCTCTAGCAACAATAAATTTGGTTTTCACCGGTAATTTCTGAGCTGCAAGACGCAAAGCCTCTTTTGCTATGTCATAAGACACACCAGCAATTTCAAACATGATCCTACCTGGAAGAACCACCGCAACAAAATACTCTGGAGCACCTTTACCTTTACCCATACGTACCTCTAGAGGCTTCTTAGTAATAGGCTTGTCTGGAAATATCTTAATCCATAATTGACCTTCTCTCTTCATATACCTGGTAGCCGCAATACGCGCCGCTTCAATCTGACGCGATGTAATAAACGAAGTATCCAAGGATTTTATACCAAACATACCATTAGAAAGCTGGTGGCCTCTACCTGATATCCCTTTCATACGCCCTTTCTGGGCTTTGCGAAATTTGGTTCTTTTTGGTTGTAACATGATTCTGTTTCTTTATATAATTACTTTCTACGACGTGGTTTCTTTGGTCCCTCTTGATTGCCTCCTTTTGGCTGACCCATGGCCATACCAACTAAGGGAGATAATTCACGCTTGCCATAGACTTCACCTTTCATAATCCACACTTTAATACCCAATCTTCCGTAGGTAGTATGTGCTTCTTGCAATGCATAATCAATATCAGCTCTAAAAGTAGACAATGGTATTCTACCGTCTTTATATCCCTCAGAACGAGCCATTTCAGCACCGTTTAAACGTCCGGATATTAAAACTTTAATACCCTCAGCATTCATTCTCATAGCAGCAGCAATAGCCATTTTAATAGCTCTTCTGTATGAAATTCTACTTTCAATTTGCCTACAAATACTAGCAGCTACTAAATTAGCATCAACTTCAGGCCTTTTGATCTCAAAGATGTTAATTTGAACTTCTTTACTAGTGATTTTCTTAAGCTCTTCTTTAAGCTTGTCTACTTCTTGACCACCTTTACCAATAATGATACCAGGTCTGGCAGTAGTGATAGTAATAGTTACTAGTTTAAGTGTACGTTCTATGATTACTCTAGAAACACTTGCTTTTGCCAAACGAGCAAAAATATATTTTCTAATTTTATCATCTTCTGCAAGTCTATCACCGTAATCATTACCACCGTACCAGTTAGATTCCCAACCTCTGATGATTCCTAGACGATTCCCAATTGGATTTGTTTTTTGTCCCATAGTGCGTATCCTAGCTTTGTATATTATTGTTGTCACCTAAAACCAATGTTACATGGTTTGAGCGTTTTCTTATTCTGTGTGCTCTTCCTTGTGGTGCAGGACGAAGTCTCTTTAACATACTTCCTCCATCTACACGAATTTCCTTAACAAAAAGATCTGCGTCTTCTATGTTAGCTTCCTCGTTCTTAGCTTGCCAGTTTGCAATAGCAGACAACAATAGTGTTTCAATTTTACCAGAAGCTTCCTTTTGGTTGAACTTTAAGATTGCCAAAGCAGCCTCTACTTGTTTCCCTCTCACTAGATCTGCAACCAAACGCATTTTTCTAGGTGAAGTTGGACAGTTGTTCAACTTAGCAAAAGCAACTTGTTTTTTTGCTTCTTTAATGGCATCAGCCATGTTTCTTTTACGAACTCCCATAGCTTATTTTTTACCTTTGTTTTTAGCACCTGCATGCCCTCTAAAGGAACGTGTTGGTGAAAATTCTCCTAATTTGTGACCCACCATGTTTTCAGTAACATATACAGGAACAAAAAGCTTCCCGTTGTGAACTGCAATAGTTTGACCTACAAAATCTGGGGTAATCATTGAAGCTCTAGACCAAGTCTTTACAACTGTCAATTTCCCTGATGTGATATTCTCTTGGACTTTTTTCTCTAAACTGTAGTGAACGAAAGGTCCTTTTTTTAATGAACGTGCCATGTCTATCTACTTTTTATTTCTTTCTACGTTCTATAATATACTTGTTGGTGCTCTTGGTTTTAGAACGTGTTCTAAATCCTTTAGCTGGAATTCCCTTTCTAGATCTTGGGTGACCTCCGGAAGATCTTCCTTCACCACCACCCATTGGGTGATCTACTGGGTTCATAGCTACTGGTCTCACTCGTGGTCTTCTACCCAACCATCTGCTTCTACCTGCTTTACCAGATACTAACAATTGATGATCAGAGTTAGATACAGCACCAATAGTGGCCATACAAGCTGAAAGAATTAAACGTGTTTCACCTGAAGGCATTTTAACCGTCACAAACTTTCCGTCTTTTGCCATAAGTTGGGCAAAGGTTCCAGCACTTCTTGCCATTACTGCTCCTTGTCCAGGACGTAATTCAATACAAGAAATAATAGTACCTAATGGAATAGCGTGCAAAGGCAATGCATTACCAATCTCTGGAGCTACCTCTGCACCTACTGAAATAGTCTGTCCAACGGCCAAACCGTTTTGAGCAATCACATATCTCTTTTCCCCATCTGCATAGGTCAATAGTGCAATAAATGCAGTTCTGTTTGGATCGTACTGTATAGAGGTCACCGTAGAAGTCACATCTGACTTATCACGTTTGAAATCCATTAAACGATACCTTCTTTTGTGACCTCCACCTTTTTGACGAATGGTCATTTTTCCTTGACTGTTTCTACCCCCAGTTCTTTTTATCGGACTAAGCAAGCTTTTTTCCGGCTTATCAGTAGTAATGGCGTCAAAACCGTTAACTACTCTAAAACGCTGCCCTGGGGTGATTGGTTTTAATTTTCTAACTGACATTTTTTGTCTTTATAGATTACTGTAAAAATCAATGATATCTCCGCTTTTAACATCAACAATGGCTTTTTTATAAGCAGATGTCTTACCATGCTGCACGCCTGTTTTTGTATAACGTGATTTTCTTGAAGGACCATAGTTCATGGTGCGTACTGCATTCACAGAGACACCGTAAGAAGCTTCAACAGCTTCTTTAATTTGTATCTTATTGGCATTAGGATCTACGATGAAGCCATAGCGGTTGTACAACTCACTGTCTGCTGTCATTTTTTCCGTAATGATTGGTTTTATCAAAACACTCATAGTTCCTCTATTTTGTTAAATTTAATTCAATTCCCGCTATAGAACCCTCAAGCAATACAATACTTCCTGCATTAAGAATCTTGTAAGTACTTAATTCTGAGTTAGTTACAACATCAGTTTGGGTTAAATTACGTGACGACAAATATACATTATTATTTGAATCACCCAACACAACTAAAGACTTTTTGTTATCAATCCCTAATGATTTCAATACTTGTAAGAAATCCTTAGTTTTTGGTGACTCTAAATTAAAGTCTTCTAAAACAATGATAGATTGCTCACTGGCCTTTAAAGACAAAGCAGACTTTCTAGCCAAACGCTTTACATTTTTATTAAGCTTTTGAGTATAGTCTTTTGGTCTAGGGCCAAAAATACGACCACCACCTCTAAATACAGGAGATTTTATACTTCCTGCACGAGCGGTACCAGTACCTTTTTGTTTCTTAATCTTACGCGTACTACCAGATATTTCTGCACGTTCTTTAGACTTGTGTGTTCCTTGACGCTGGTGCGCTAAGTACTGCTTTACATCTAAATAAATAGCGTGATTGTTTGGGTCTATTGCAAAAACAGCATCAGAAAGGTCTGCCTTTCTCCCTGTTTCTTTTCCTTTACTATCTAAAACTGCTACTTTCATTACTTCTCAATAGTTACGTAAGCGTTCTTATGACCAGGTACACAACCCTTAACAACTAGGATGTTTTTCTCTGGTACAACTTTTAAAATTTTAAGGTTTAAAGCAGATACTCTGACACCACCCATTCTTCCAGCCATTTTCATGCCCTTGAATACCCTTGCTGGGTAGGAAGCAGCACCGATAGATCCTGGAGCTCTTAGCCTGTTGTGTTGTCCGTGAGTAGCTTGTCCAACACCTGCAAAATTGTGTCTCTTAACAACTCCTTGAAATCCTTTACCTTTAGAATTTGCAGCAATATCTACAAACTCACCTTCTGCAAATAGGGCTACACCAATGATGTCTCCTAATTTGTAATCTCCTTCAAAATTTCGGAATTCAACGACTTTTCTCTTGGCAGAAACACCCGCTTTTTTAAAGTGACCTGCGGTCGCTTTATTTACGTGCTTCTCTGCCTTGTCATCGAAACCGAGTTGAAGGGCACTGTACCCGTCTACCTCTTCGGTTCTGACTTGGGTAACCGTACATGGTCCAGTTTCTATAACGGTACATGGAATATTCTTTCCATTCTCGTCAAAAATACTGGTCATGCCAATCTTTCTTCCTATTAACCCAGACATAATAATTAGTATTTAATTTATATTTAATTTATTTGGGACGCATCCCTAAAAAAAACAGGGTCAAAAAATAATTCAACCCTGATTATTTTTTTTCCGTTTTTCCCTTGCACAAAGCTCGGGACAAGTAATGAGCAGCTAGCTGCTCAATGGCATTAGGCCGCAAGGCCTAAGATCACACCTTTATTTCAACTTCTACTCCAGAGGGCAACTCTAATTTCATGAGTGCGTCAATGGTTTTTGAAGAAGAAGAGTAAATGTCAAGTAATCTTTTGTATGAGCTCAATTGAAATTGCTCTCTAGATTTCTTGTTCACGTGCGGGCTACGCAATACTGTGAATATCTTCTTATGTGTTGGCAAAGGAATAGGACCAGTTACTACTGCACCTGTAGACTTTACCGTCTTTACGATTTTCTCTGCAGACTTATCTACCAAGTTAAAATCATATGATTTAAGTTTAATTCTAATTTTTTGGCTCATCGTACTTAATTATGCAGTTATACCTTTAGCTTTTTTAATCACTTCTTCTGAAATATTAGAAGGCGTCTCTTCATAGTGGTCAAATTCCATTGTAGAAGTGGCTCTACCAGAAGACATAGTTCTAAGCGCAGTTACATATCCAAACATTTCTGAAAGAGGTACTAAAGCTTTAATTACTTTAGCGCCGGCTCTATCATCCATATTGGTCACCTGACCTCTACGCCTGTTAAGATCTCCTACAATGTCACCCATGTTTTCTTCTGGAGTAAGGGCTTCTAATTTCATGATTGGCTCAAGGATTACTGCACGGGCTGCTTTTGCTGCTGCTTTGTAACCCATTTTAGCGGCCAATTCAAAAGAAAGAGCGTCTGAATCTACAGGGTGAAAAGAACCATCTCTAATAGTCACTTTCATAGAATCCATTTCAAAACCAGCCAAAGGACCGTTCTTCATAGCTTCTCTAAATCCTTTCTCTATAGATGGAATATATTCCTTAGGAACGTTACCTCCTTTAATTACGTTCACAAACTCAAGTCCAGATTTAGCTTCAGTGGCTGGTTCAATAGTAAATACAATATCTGCAAATTTACCACGACCACCAGACTGCTTCTTATACACCTCTCTGTGGTCTGCAGAGGCTGTAAAAGCTTCTTTATACTCTACCTGAGGTTGTCCTTGATTCACTTCTACTTTAAATTCTCTTTTTAGACGGTCACAAATAATATCTAAGTGTAACTCTCCCATTCCAGAAATAATAGTCTGGCCAGAGGCCTCATCTGTCTTTACTTGGAAAGTTGGATCTTCTTCAGCTAATTTATGCAAAGCCATTCCTAACTTATCTATATCGGCTTTTGTTTTTGGCTCTACCGCAATACCAATTACTGGATCGGGGAAGTCCATGCTCTCAAGAACAATAGGAAACTTCTCCGCAGTTAATGTGTCACCCGTTTTAATATCTTTAAAACCTACAGCCGCTCCAATATCACCCGCCTCAATAAAATCAATAGCGTTTTGTTTGTTGGCGTGCATTTGGTAAATTCTAGAGATACGCTCTTTGTTTCCTGAACGGTTGTTTAAAACATAAGAACCTGCGTCTAAACGACCAGAATAAGCCCTAAAGAATGCCAAACGTCCTACAAAAGGATCCGTTGCAATTTTAAATGCCAAGGCAGCAAAAGGCTCTTTAACATCTGGTTTTCTAGTTTCTGGTTTGTCAGTATTTGGATTAATTCCTACTATACCTTCTTTGTCCATTGGAGATGGTAAGTATTTACATACGGCATCTAATAGAAACTGTACGCCTTTATTTTTGAAAGATGAGCCACAGATCATTGGAATGATACTCATGTCCATTACTGCTGCTCTCAATGCTGCATTCACTTCTATCACAGTAATTGAATCTTCATCTTCAAAGAATTTCTCCATTAAAGTTTCATCGTATTCAGCTACTGCTTCTATAAGCTCTGCTCTGTATTGTTTTACTTCTGCCACCATATCTGCAGGAATAGGCACTTCTTGAAAAGTAGCACCCAAATCATCCTCATTCCAGATAATGGCTTTATTAGTTACAAGATCAACAACCCCTCTAAAGTCTGCTTCATCACCAATAGGCAATACAATAGGTACCGCGTTAGATTTTAACATCTCGCGCACTTGCTTACAAACCATTAGGAAATTAGATCCTTGTCTGTCCATTTTGTTCACAAAACCAATACGTGGCACCTTGTAATTATCTGCCAAACGCCAGTTGGTTTCAGATTGAGGCTCTACACCATCTACTGCTGAAAACAAAAACACCAATCCGTCTAACACACGTAAAGAACGGTTTACCTCTACTGTAAAATCTACGTGACCAGGAGTGTCAATAATGTTAAAGTGGTAAGGAAGTGTTTCTGGTAATTTCTCACCATTTGCAGTGGGGAAGTCCCATGAACAAGTAGTGGCAGCAGAAGTGATAGTAATACCACGCTCTTGCTCTTGCTCCATCCAATCCATTGTGGCGGCACCATCGTGTACTTCGCCAATCTTATGACTCACTCCAGTGTAAAATAAAATACGCTCTGTAGTGGTGGTTTTGCCAGCATCAATGTGCGCGGCAATTCCAATATTTCTTGTATATCTAAGGTCTCTTGACATGGCTATGATTAGAATCTAAAGTGAGAGAATGCTTTATTGGCTTCTGCCATCTTATGAGTATCTACCCGTTTTTTAACGGCAGCACCTTCTTCTTTGGCAGCAGCTAAAATTTCTGAAGCCAATTTCTGAGCCATAGATTTTTCGTTTCTTTTACGCGCATAGCTTAGCATCCATTTAATAGCCGTTGAAATTTTACGGTCTGGACGTATTTGCATTGGAATTTGGAAAGTAGCTCCCCCTACTCTTCTAGAGCGCACCTCTACGTGAGGCATGACATTAGATAGGGCGTCTTTCCACACTTCTAGTGCAGTTTTTTCTTCATCTGTCTTTTTTTCTTCTACAATGGCAATGGCGTCGTAAAATACTTTAAAGGCTATAGATTTCTTACCATCCCACATCATCATATTGACAAAGCGAGTGACCAACTGATCATTAAATTTAGGATCCGGTAATAAAGGTCTTTTTTTGGCCTGTTTTTTTCTCATGATTTCTCTTTAAACTGTCTTACGCTTTCTTAGGTCTTTTTGCTCCGTATTTAGATCTACGTTGAGTTCTTCCTGCAACACCAGCGGTGTCTAAGGCGCCCCTTACAATGTGATACCTAACTCCTGGCAAATCTTTTACCCTTCCGCCTCTTACTAATACTATCGAGTGCTCTTGTAAATTGTGACCCTCTCCAGGAATGTATGCGTTCACCTCTTTACCATTTGTAAGCCTAACCCTTGCTACTTTACGCATTGCAGAGTTTGGTTTTTTAGGTGTAGTGGTGTAAACACGCGTACATACCCCTCTTCTTTGAGGACACGATTCCAAAGCAGCCGATTTACTCTTCTTAGTAATTGTGGCTCTTCCTGTTCGTACTAATTGTGAAATTGTTGGCATATATAATGTATATAAATAACTATTACCCCTTTTTAAGGGCTGGCAAATGTAAGAATTAATTATTGATAATCAAATCCCGCTATGTAAAAAATTAATTTTTTTTCACAAAATTAACGAATTGTAATTTTCATACTCGGTATTTAAAAATTAATAAGATGAATAAGGTATATATGTTTTTTTGGCCTTCAGTCGATACTTACGCATAAAAATTATTTATAATTTATATAATGAATATTAATATTAACACAATAAATAAATATTAACATAAATTTTACATAATAGAATTTTTTAATTAGGTTTGATGTACTAATTTTTTAACTAAAAAAATAAAATGAAAACAAAAATTAAAAGTGTTTTAACGCTACTTTTTATGTTAGCCATGCAGTTTGGTGTAGCCCAATCAGGAAATATTTCTGGTATGGTTACAGACCAAAGCGGTGTTCCCTTACCAGGGGCCACTGTATTAATTAAAGGAAGTTCTACAGGAACAACTACAGATTTTGATGGAAATTTTTCTATTGCTGCAAAATCAAACAATACTTTGGTTGTTAGCTTTATTGGTTATCTATCCAAAGAAGTGCTCGTGGGTAACCAAACTTCAATAAATGTGAAGCTTACTGAAGACTCACAACAATTAGACGAAGTGATTATTACTGCAATGGGTTTAGAAAGAAAAAAAGATAATGACATTAGCTCTGCCACTGTTATTAAAGCAGATGTAATTGCTAGGTCTGGAGAAGCCGGACTACTCCAAGGAGTGGCAGGTAAAACTTCTGGAGTTTTAATCACTGCTTCTACAGGAGATCCAGGAGCTGGTGCTTTTATCCAGATTCGTGGTCAAAATACCATTTTAGGAGACAGCTCTCCCTTAATTATTGTAGACGGAGTTCCAATTTCTAATAGTAGTTTTGGTTCTAACACTGCTGGTGTGGTGCAGCAATCTCGTTTAAATGACATTCCAGCTTCTGACATTGAGAGCCTGACGGTTCTTAAAGGAGCAGCAGCAGCAGCCGTATGGGGATCTGGAGCAGCAAACGGAGTTATTGTTATTCAAACCAAAAGAGGAAAACTTGGCGGTGGTTTAAGTGTTAACTTCTCTTCTTCTCTAAGTATTGATCAAGTAAACAAAGAGCACCAAAAACAAAGTGAATATGGCCAAGGAACTAGAGGTGCTTGGAGTTCAAACGCAGGAGGAGCGTCTTGGGGAGATAAAATTTCTACAAGATCTGGTGCAGCAAACACTGTAAATAATACAGGCGCCTATTTTGTAGGAGACGTCACAGGGGCTACCTATTATCCAATCACTAAAAAAAATGATAGAAGCGTTTTTAATGACGTAAACAGAGATCAGATTTTTAGAACGGGAATTACTCAAAACTATAATTTAGGTATAAATTTTTCTGCAAACGAAAAGAGTAGTACTTATTTTAGTTATTCTAAACTAGATCAAAAAGGAATTATCAATGGTTTGTCTGATTACCAAAGAAATACTTTTAGAATCAATACAACCAATAAATTAACAGACTGGTTAGAGACTAGAATTAATACTTCTATGATTAACATAAAATCTAATCGTATTCAGACTGGATCTAACTTAAATGGATTGTACTTAGGATATCTTAGAACTTCTCCAGATTTTGACAACACAGATCATATTGGTACATATTACAGAGGCCCATCAGACGCAGTAGGAGTACCAAACAGTCACAGGTCTTACAGAAACAGACAAATTGGTGAAGCTGCCGGTATTTACAACAACCCAGGCTGGACTATTAATGAAGGCACCAACCCTAACGAGGTAATGAGATTTACCATTGCACCAGAATTAAATATTAAGTTAAATGACAATCTTAAGTTTACTGGTAGATACGGTTTAGACTTTTACACAGACAGAAGAGAGAATTACTACCCAACATTCTCTTCTGGAGACTGGACTAAAGGTGGTTTTTACAAAGATGATTACTCTGAAAATGTTCAAAACTTAAACTTATTTTTGAACGGAACAAATTCATTTGGAAGTAAAGTAAATTTAAATTGGGTAGCTGGTTATGTATTAGAGTCTAATGAATATTACAGGTTTAGCTCTTCTACCAATAACTTCTTAAACCCAGACCCTTCTAAGCAATTAGTAGACAATGCTGTAAATGGAGATATTTTAGCAAGTGAATTTAGAAGCAAGGATGTAAAAAACTCAGCATATTCTACCATGTCTTTTGACATTTTTGATAAATTATTAGTAGATTTATCTGGACGTTTAGAGAGAAATACCACTTTAGCGGACTTAAACTTTTATCCTTCTGCCAGTTTAGGATATGTATTGACAGACAGTTCAAATTCTAATGGTCCTTTATCCTTTTTAAAGTTGAGAGCTTCTTATGGACAGGTGGGTATTGCTCCAGGGCTTTACTTAAATGAAAGTAACTATGTAACTTCTAATGCTGGTTCTGAAGGCTGGGGAGATTATATAGACGGCGCCAATTACGGAGGTACTATTAGAAGAAGTGACGTACAAGGAAATCCAAATTTAAAAATAGAGCGAGTTACAGAAACAGAAGTTGGTTTTGACTCTAGATTCTTTGACAACAAACTTACAGTAGGTTTTACCTATTATGATCGTACCACTACAGATGGTATTTTAAATCTAGAAACACCTCCTTCTACAGGTTTTACTAGCCGTTATGCCAATGCTGCTGAAATATCTAACAACGGTATAGAATTTGACTTTAGTTATGATTTGTACTCTAACAATGACTTTAAAGTAAATGTATTTGGAAATTTCACTAGATATAAGAACATTGTAACAAAACTTCCAGAAGTAAGTAGAATTGTACTGAATGGATTTACAAGTACAGGTTCTGTTGTAAAAGAAGGAGAACCCTTTTCTGCCATTTTTGGTGGGGCGTGGCTAAGAGATAGCGCTGGTGCATTAGACCTAGACGCTTCTGGTTTCCCTCAAGTAGCGCCTGAACAAACAGTAATCGGAGATCCTAATCCAGACTTTAGAGCAGGTTTAGGTGCCAATGTAGACTACAAGAGTATTAACTTCTCCTTCTTATTTGAAACCTCTCAAGGAAATGATATGTGGGGGGGAACACAAGGAGTTTTAAACCACTTTGGTACTTCTGTAGAAACAGCTGTAGAATCTGTAGCTCCAGTAGATTTACCTATCTACTCTTCTAGTAGTGTTATTCCAGCAGGAACAACTTTTAGAGGAAACATAGAAGATTTTGGTGGTGGCCCAGTGGCATTAGACCAATCATGGTACACCTCTAACGGTGGAGGTTTTGGTAATGTTGGAGAATTATTCGTTAAAGATGCCTCATGGGTTAAGCTAAGAGAAATTAGCTTAAACTACAATTTGTCTAGTAAGCTTTTAAATTTTATGGGAGCTAAGTCTGGACAAATAGGAGTGGCTGGTAGAAACATCCTTATTTATTCTCCTTTTAAAGGAATAGATCCTGAGGTGAATTTAACTGGTGCTTCTAAAGGTAGAGGTTTAGATTATTTCACAAACCCAGGTACTAGTAGTATGCTTTTCAATTTAAAGCTAGAATTCTAACATAATTAAAACTAAAAAAATGAAAAAATATATATTTTCAATTATAACTGGAGTTTTGCTTTTTTCTTGTGAAAAGCCAGTAGAAGGATTAAATGATAATCCAAATGCATTTACAGACTCGCCTATTAGTTTGCTATTAAACCACACATTATTAAATGTGACCTCTATTGCGGAAGCTGAACCTGCTAGGTTTGCAACCATATTTACAGATCAATTCACAGGAGTAGACAGGCAGTACGGGAGTTTAAATATCTATACTACAGAATCTAGTAGTTATGAAGAAGTATGGGAAGATTTTTATGGTAGGGGAATTTCTCAGGCCCAAATAACTAAACAGAAAGCCCAAGATGGTGGAAATGCTTTAGTAGAGGGACAAGCCTTAGTTCTTGAGGGCTACTATTTTGCAGAGGCTGCATTGGTTTTTAATGACATCCCTTTTTCAGAAGTAAATAGCCTAGATTTTGCAGATCCTAACTATGAGCAGCAAGAAGTAGTCCTAAGAGCTGCAATAGATCTAATTACACAGGGAGTTTCTAAGGTAGGAAGTGCCGCTGGTGCCAATAATGTGTTTGCAACTACTTCTACATGGGCACAAATTGGTAATGCCCTTAAAGCTAGATATTTATTAGCCTTAGGAGAGTATCAAAATGCACATGACGCAGCTGTTCTTGCTAACTTTAGCTCTACTGCAAATGACTGGAGTATAAAACACTCTGTAGCCAACTATGGAGAAAACTTATTTTGGCAATTTGAGGTAGAACAAAGAGGTGACTACCTGAAAGTAGAAAATAGCTATATGTCTAGATTGTTAAAATCTACAGAGAGCATTTACAGAGGTCATGCCAAAACAGACGAAACCGCTAGATATAACTACTATGTAGCTGCCAACGGTTTAAGCTTAAACACTACAACAACTGGTTTTGCTGCCCAAACAAGAGCATTTCCTGTAATATCTTTTGAAGAAGTTCAGCTTATTATAGCAGAAGCTGCAGCTAGGCTAGATTTAAATGACAACGCTTTAGCGGCTCTTAATAAAGTAAGAGTTTCTAATGCTGGGAAATTTAAATCTAAATATGACGCTTATGTAGTAGCAGATTTCCAAACTGGAGGTATGGCTGCAAATGGAGCCAGCACTTTAAAAAATGCCATGATAAAAGAGGTTTTATTTGAAAAATATTGCTCTGTTATTGGTCTTCCAACATTTCAAGATGTACTTAGAACCAATAATTTAATTGGAGTTCCAATTAAAAATTCTAATGCACCTTCTATACCACAAAGGTTTTTATACTCTGCTGCAGAACAATCGTCTAACTCAAACTTTCCTGGTTTGGTAGGTCAGTATGTAAAAACAGATATTTATAATTAATATAAATATTTTTAGTAATTTTAAAAGCCACCTTGTTTCCAAGGTGGCTTTTTCTTTTAAAACAAAACATAGAACCATGAAAAATAAAATAGCATCTGCCTTAATTATTGTGAGCATACTTGCGCTAGTGAGCTACAACACGCAAGAAAAAAAATTTGAAAATAGTGTCATAGCCTCTTCGCACCCGTTAGCTAGTGAAGCAGGCATAAAAATGTATGAGCAAGGAGGAAATGCCGCAGACGCTGCAGTAGCAGCAGCCTTTACGCTAGCAGTGGTAGAACCCAGCATGAGTGGTATAGGAGGAAGGCTGCAAGCCATTATTAAAAATGGCCCACAAAACACCCTTGGAATAGACGCTTCTACCGTAGTACCAATAAACTACACCAATAATAATAACGAAAATGAGGGCTATAAAACCATAGGAGTTCCAGGAGTGGTAGCTGGCTTACTTAAAATTCATGAACAGTATGGGGAATTAAGCTTAAAAACAGTCATGGAACCAGCTATTTATTATGCAGAAAAAGGTTTTGTAGTATTGGAAGGAGAAGCCATTAGGCAAAAGATGACTATTCCTAGCTTAATACAGTATAAAGGAAGTACTGCTTTATTTATGGATAGTCTAAAGCAAACAGTAAAAAAAGGGAGTGTTTTTATTCAAAAAGAACTGGCATACACCTTAAAAAAGATAAGAGATGAAAAAAGAGACGGCTTTTACAAAGGAGAGGTAGCCCTTAAAATAGTGAAAGACATTCAATCTAACGGAGGCTATATCACCTTAAAAGACCTAGAAGATTATGAGGTAAAAGAATCTAAAATACTAAAAAGTACATACAAAGGCTATGATATAGAGACTCTCTATTTACCGTCATATGGTGCCATTACAATAAATATTCTAAACATACTAGATGAATTTAATCTGAGTACTAATAATGAATACCAAGACTTATTGGTCACTGCTCAAGCTACTAAAATTGCCTATAGTAAAAGAGCATATCAACACATTCCAGACAGCCTTTCAAAAATAATATCTAAAGAAGAGGCCATAAAATCCGCAAAACAAATAGTAAAAAATGCAGTCAAAGTAAAAACAGCTGATGTGGCAAATGAACCTTTGGCATGGAATTCAAAAATAGGACATACCTCACACCTAACCACAACAGATAAAAATGGCATGGTCATTTCTTTAACACAAACGATAGGGCCCCTTATGGGGTCTAAGGTGGCAACAAAAGAGCTGGGTTTTCTATACGCTGTTACTATGGGTGGTTATTTAGGAAATTACAAACCTGGTGACAGAGCCAACTCACACATTTCACCCACACTTGTGTCTAAAAATAACCAAGTAATATTAGCCCTTGGTGCTGCTGGCGGTAGTAGAATTGTAACAGCAGTCACCCAGGTGATAAAGAATAAAATAGATTTAGAATTAGGCTTAGAAGAAGCTGTAAAAAGAGGAAGGGTATACCCTAACAATGACAGTATTTTTGTAGAAAGTCACTTAGGAGTAGCATTGAGTGAGATAACGCTACAAAAATTAAACGAAAATAAAATAGCGTACAGATTAGACAAATCAGTAGCTACCCATGGAAGAATAAACGCCGTCATGTTAGACACCTTAAAAAATAGGTGGCTGGGAATATCAGATCCGGATTGGGAGGGAGTTGCTATTGAATATACTAAATACTAAAAACTATTACCCGTTTTTAAGGGCTAACGAGTTCAGGAATTAATTATTGACAATCAAATTAAGCTATAAAAATTTAATTTTTTATAAGATTGAAGAATTGTAATTTTCATACTCATCAGTTTAAAATTAACAGCACAATCAAGGTGTCAATGTCTTTAACCTTCAGCCAGTTATTTTACATAACATTATTTAAATTTAATATCAATAGCGTC
>Ga0222646_100010_pt1 | contig 134190 bp, 120 predicted proteins | sample AntAcemetagen293_FD_179819 | JGI IMG/M metagenome (GOLD analysis project Ga0222646, IMG submission 179819) | Saline water microbial communities from Ace Lake, Antarctica - #293 | ecosystem: Environmental > Aquatic > Non-marine Saline and Alkaline > Saline | place: Antarctica: Ace Lake... | reverse complement strand
CCGTAGCGATAAAACCGTTCTATGTCATTGCCCTTATAGGTCGAGCCATCGCCCCAGATTTCAACGCCGTCTTGTTTCATGGCTCGAACCAAAAGAGTTCCGGTGACTACTCGGCCTAACGGAGTGGTGTTGAAATAAACCTTGCCGCCGGTTCGAATGTGGAATGCACCACAAGCAAGAGCGATGAGCCCTTCTTCGGCCAGTGCTTCTCGAGCATCGACAATTACGCCCGCCTCGGCACCATATTCTTTCGCTCGATCTGGAATTCCATCAATGTCATCCTCGTCGTACTGACCAAGGTTGGCTGTGTAGGCATAGGGAATTGCGCCTTTTTCACGCATCCACGCAACAGCGACCGAGGTATCGAGACCTCCGGAGAATGCGATACCGACCTTTTCCCCTATGGGGAGTGATGCTAGAACTTTAGACACGTTGCCAAGCTTAACCAAAAAGCTAGCGCTATGCCTGCGCCATTGCTTTTTGAAGGGTCGAAAGCCCAAGCCCGCCAAGATTTAGTGCAGTTTGGTGAAATAGCTTGATGTCAAAGTCATCACCCTTTTTCGTTGCGTAGTCATTCCGCACTTGCTCCCAGATGCGCTGCCCAATTTTGTAGCTTGGTGCTTGTCCTGGCCACCCGAAATATCTGGTGACTTCAAACTTTACAAATTCTTTACTCATGTTCACGTTCTTGCCCATGAAATCAAGTGCGTAGTCAAAATCCCAAGTTCCGCTGCCGTCGAGCCTCGGTTTGCCCAAGTGAACCCCGATATCCAGAACAACACGAGCAGCACGCATTCGCTGACCATCGAGCATCCCAAGTCGATCAGCTGGGTTATCTAGGTAACCAAGCTCGTCCATTAGGCGTTCGGCATATAGAGCCCAACCTTCTCCGTGACCAGAGGTCCAAGAAGCTAACCGGCGCCAAGCATTAAGGGTCTCTTTTACATAGGTTGCCTGTGCCACTTGAAGGTGATGACCGGGAACCCCCTCGTGGTAAACAGTGGTGGTTTCACGCCAAGTGTCGAACTCAGTAACGCCGACTGGCACCGACCACCACATCCGCCCGGGTCTTGAAAAGTCATCTGATGGTCCTGTGTAGTAAATGCCACCGTGTTTAGTCGGCGCAATCATGCACTCGAGCTTTTTTATCGGCTCAGCGATCTCAAAGTGTGTTCCTGAAAGAGCCGCCACGGCAGCGTCCGAGAGTTGCTGCATCCATTCCTGAAGCGCCTTTGTGCCATGAAGCTTGGTGCTGGGGTCCTTTTCCAAGTAGGTTATCGCCTCCTCCACGCTCGCCCCGGGGAGGATTTTTTCGGCAACTAAGGCTTGCTCGGCGACTACCCTGGCAAGCTCCTCCTTGCCCCACTCGTAAGCCTCGTCTAGGTCCACTTTGGTTCCTAAGAACCTCATCGACAACAACTCGTAGCGCTCCCTGCCTATCGCATCCTCAACGGTCGCGCCTGGCAAGAGCTCTTGTTCTAAAAACGATCCAAATTTCGCATATCCTTGGGTCGCGGCTTCGGCAGCCTCGGCCAGATCTTTCATAAGTTCTTGCGAGAGCTCGCCTTCTTGTACCTTGGCGTCTTTTGCGAACTCACGAAAGAAGCCGTCAGTTGCCGTGATTTGTCGAACCTGATCAATGACAGCTTCGACCTGGCGCCTGGCTGGAGCGTCATTTGCACTCAGTCCGATTCTCAGTGTTTCGATGTATCCAGACAAGGATGCTTCTACTCTTCGCATTCTGGAAGCTAGGTTTTCCCAGTCTCTTATTGTGGCCGTAGGTGAGTTATCAAAAATGTCTCGTACCCCTTGAGCCGGAGACGCAATGTTGTTGAGGTTTCTGAAGTGAAGGCCCGAATCATAGCTTTGGATTTCTTGACTCAGGGACGCGGTCATCGCATCTTTAGTTACTTCGTCTATCTGATCTTGTGGCTCGAGCGATGCCAGCTTGGCAAGGACCTCTTTGATAGCCAACTGCTCTTTAGCCAGGGCTTCGGGGGAGTGATCATCCATCTCGCCCTCGCCACCGGGGTAGCCAATGTCCGTCGAGAAGGAAGGGTAAAAGGCGGCTAATTGCTCAACCCAATTGTTTGCGAGGACATCAATTTCAGTGGGTGTTCTTTTATCGGTCATTTCTACTCCTCCGCCTTTGGTGGCTGTCTTTGTTTATGAAGCTTTCGTCTCCGGTTGCTGCTGAGTAATGCAGTGAATTCCGCCGCCGCGAGCAAATAGCTCACGAGCATCAATCAGAATTATTTCTCTATTTGGGTAGCAGTCTCTCAAAATGGCCTGAGCCTCTTTGTCGTTTTGATCTTCAAAGCTTCCAAGTAGGACAGCGTCATTCATAACGTAATGATTGACGTAGCTGTAATCAACGAAACCTTCATCGTCCCTGAGGGTCGTTGGGGCGGGAAGCGATACGGGGGCAAGCTCAGCGCCTACAAGTTGTTTTCTGATGGATTCGCTCACCGGAAAGTCTGGGTGATTCTGATTCTTTTGGTCATGAAATATCACTCTTTGGTCGGGTAAGTAGCAAGCCACAATGTCAACGTGACCCCTAGTCCCGAATTCGTCATAGTCTCTGGTGAGTCCTTGTTTTAGCCAGACAAAGTCACTCACGCCAATGGTTCTGGAAAGTTCTTCCTCAACCTGTTCCTTGGTCCAGTTTGGATTTCGATCCGGGTCTAGTTGCACCGTTTCGGTAAGTAGCACTTGACCTTGGCCGTTGACGTGAATACCGCCACCTTCGTTGACCATGTCACTGTCTACTCGAGGGGTCCCCAAAAAGCTCGCTATCTCTGGCGCAATCTTGCTGTCGTTTTTATAACTTGCCCAGCTTTGAGCACCCCAGCCATTAAAGACCCAGTTGACGCAAGCCAGTTCGCCAGCCTCGTCTTTGACAAAGGTGGGACCACTGTCCCTTACCCAAGCATCGTCAATTACCAAGTCAAAGATTTCGACCTGTCTAGAAAGAAACTTCTTCGCGATGGCAAGGTCTTTGGGGTGAACGATGGCGGTCACTTTTTCAAAGTTGCTTGCCGTGTTAGCGACATTGGACCAGGTTTTTCGGGCTGCATGTTGTTCATCGGGAGTCTCGCCAAGCGTGTAACCATCGTGGGGAAATGCGATCCAAGTTCGTTCGTGCTTGTCCCATTCCGGGGGCATCATGTATGTCATGGAGTCAACCCCGGAATACCTCCGTGCTCACCTTTGCCTCCAGGGGCTCTCTTGTTGATGACTGCATCTGAGAGCAAGCCATATGTGTCTGGCCTTCGGGTGGCAAAGAAGGGAAACAGTTCTAACCAATCTCTTCGTTGGTCTAGGTCTAGCTCGACCACCAATACCTCATTGCCGGAACGGCCGGCCTGAGCCAGGATGCGACCATAGGGGTCAACGATGAATGACGAGCCATAAAAATTCAATAGACCTTCGTTGCCCCAGCGGTTTGGAACAACAATAAATAAACCATTAGCAATCGCGTGACCAATAATGACCTGCCGCCAAAGTGGTTCAGTGTCGAAATCGGGGTGATCAGGCTCTGAGCCAATCGCGGTTGGGTAGCAAAGAATGTCCGCCCCTGCCAACGCGTAAGCCCTTGCAACTTCTGGGAACCACTCATCCCAGCAAGTCGGCAGACCAAGCCTTGGTTTTCCGACTAGATCCATTTCGAACACGGGGTAAGGATTATCGCCCTGACCCGGAGCGAAATACTTGTCTTCGAAGTAACCCTCAGTGACTGGAATGTGGAGCTTCGGTGTTGAGCCCAACAGCTCTCCATTTGTACCAACAACGATGGCCGTGTTCAATCCTCTGCCATCGGTGAGACCTGCCTGTTGATAAAGCGATGCGTGAATAACGACTCCGTATTTTTTTGCCTGCTGAGAAATCAGGCTGAATGTCGGCCCTGTTTCCAGTTGCTCGGCATTGCGGTTAGGCGTCCCCGTGGGTAGTTGGTCGGCAGGATATCTTGAAAGCGTTAGCTCAGGAAGAAATATTATTTGGGCGCCTGCCTCCACGGCAATCTCGATCGCCTCAAGAAGTGTCGCTGTGTGTGCCGTTGGATCAAGATTATGGTTGATTTGGAGGGCAGCGACCTTGATGACTGCACGCTCGGGCTCTCGAACACGGCTCAGTGATTTCGGTGACGCAACCTGGGTTAGTTTCACGGCTGCCCCATCGTGTCCAGGATCGCGACCAGGTCCTCATACTTTGTAGTCGGGTTGACTATCGCAAACCTCGTGTTTGGTTTACCTAGGTGACTTGAGGGAACAACGAATGCAAACTGGGATTCCAGTAGTTTTTTTGACCACTCTTCATAGTCGGTTACATCCCAGCCGACCCTTTCGAACACCACGACCGAAAGCTGAGGCTCTCGAACCAGCTTGAGGTTGGGACGTGTAGAAATCTCAACGCCAATTTTCTTCGCAAGATCGACATTTGATTTGATTGCCGAGCGGTAAGCAGCAACCCCGTAGGTTGCGAGTGAAAACCAGAGAGGCAATCCTCTAACCCGTCTAGTGAGGTTGAAAGCAAAATCAGATGGGTTCCAGTCATGATTCCTATTTAGAGTCTCTAAATATTCACCGTGCTGGGTGTGCGTTTGGCGGGCGAGATCCGGGTCGCGGTAGACAAGAGCACAAGCGTCGAAGGGTGCAAATAGCCACTTATGCGGGTCGACAATAAATGAGTCAGCTCTTTCTAGTCCTAAGTAGAGAGGCTTCAGCTTTTCAACCAAAACCCCTGCCAAACCGTAGGCCCCGTCAACGTGGAACCAAAGATCGTGAGCGGCAGCAACATCCGCTAGTTCATTGAGCTTGTCAATGATTCCAAAATTGGTGGTGCCACTTGTGCCCACCAGCGCAAAAGGAGTCAGCCCCTGGTTCTTGGCTTCTTGAATTGCAGATTCGGCGGAGTTGCCTGTCAACGAGCCAGTCTGGCTTGCGTCAGCAGAAATGACCGTTACGCCCATTACTTTTCCAACGGACTTGACTGATGAATGCGCCTCGGAGCTGCAGATTATTGCCCAATTTTGACGCCCGTGCTTGGCTTCTGCGACATCGCGAGCAACCACAAGCGCAGACAGGTTCCCTAGCGTGCCGCCTTGAACAAATACTCCGCCGGCCCCCTTCGGAAGCCCCGCTTCGTCAGCCAGAAATTCAAGGACCTGATTTTCTGCGAAAACAGCCCCAGCACCTTCGGTCCATGAGCCACCGTAGATGGAGCTTGCCGAAACTACAAGATCAAAAAGAGTGGCAGCCTCGGTTGGCGCAGCGGGAATGAACGACAGAAAATTCGGGTGGTCGGTGGAGATGGTCGCGGGGGCTAGTACTTCTTCGAAGATCGATAGCGCTTTCTGGCCGCCAATGCCAGTCTCGCTTATTGTGGTCCCAGCGTTGGCTTCCAGGTAGCTTCTCGAGCGCGGTCCGTCCAGTGGAACCGGGTCCATGGCCATGCGCTCGGCAGCATACTTATAGATAGCCTCGCGGAGCTCGCTGTCTGCTCCTGCTTTGTGCATTGACTCCGTCATTTTGACCCTCCAGATAAGCCCAACTCTAGCTAATTGGCCCCTTGTGAAAGTGGTCGAAGACGATGTTGGTTCTGGTGGTTGCCACTGATGCGTTATTGCTTAGTTGATCCAGCACAAACTCTCTGGCGGCGTCTGAATCTGCGACTGCGATGTGCACAATGAAATCCTCTGCACCACCTAGGAAGAACACTTGAATCACCTGAGGGTGCTCTCGCATTGCAGTCATAAAACTGGCCAGGTTAGCTCTCGCTCCTGCTCGAAGTGAAACCGAGATAAGAGCCTGGAGCTCTAACCCAAGAGCCTCCGGAGCGATGTCGGCCGCAAAAGATCTAATCACCTTGCGCTGAACCAGATTGCGAACTCTACCAAGGCAGGTCGAGGCTGCTATGCCAACTTGATTCGCTAGATCAGCGTTAGAAATACGGCCATTTTTGCCGAGTATCGAAAGAATCGACCGGTCAATTTCGTCAACCTCGTGGTTGGCGCGAATATTCTGCGGCTTGAGCATTTCAAAAACCTCATTTCTCATCGAATATCATGCATTTGCTTGTAATAAGTGAAGATTCTTCGTATTTTATCCGCCTAAGCGAATTATTTGCAAGAATTCAACTCACTTGCTCAAGGAGAATAAATGTTAGTTGGCATCCCCAAGGAAATTAAGAACAACGAATTTCGAGTCGCACTCACACCGGCCGGTGTTCATGAGTTGGTCACGCGCGGCCATGGGGTTTTGATTCAGTCAAGCGCGGGTGAAGGCTCGGGCTTTCGGGACGAAGATTACGAAAAAGCCGGCGCGACCATCACAGCCACTGCCGAAGAGGTTTGGTCTAAGGCTGAACTGCTTTGCAAGGTTAAAGAGCCGATAGCCATGGAGTACCCGCTGATGCGTAAGGGGCAGGTGCTCTTCACTTATCTTCACCTAGCAGCTTCCAGGGAATGCACCGATGCTCTTATCGAGTCTGGGACCACCGCAATCGCTTATGAGACAGTCCAGCTTGCCAATCGGTCGCTGCCTTTGCTGCAACCAATGAGCGAAGTCGCAGGCAGGCTCTCAGCGCAAATCGGCGCCTACCAGTTGATGAAGACTAACGGCGGTGCCGGAATGCTTATGGGTGGAGTTCCTGGAACACCGCGTGCCAAGGTTGTAGTAATCGGTGGCGGTGTCGCCGGGACCGAAGCAGCCCTTGTTGCCAACGGCATGGGCGCAGATGTGACTGTTATTGACCTGTCGCTTCCAAGGCTCAGGGAGATTGACGAGCGTTTCAATTCTGAGGTGCAAACCAGAGCTTCGACCTCCTACGAGATTGCCGAGCAGCTAAAGGATGCAGATTTAGTAATCGGTTCAGTTCTGATTCCAGGTGAGCGGGCTCCGAAGCTAGTTACCGACAAAATGGTTAGTGAGATGAAGTCCGGAGCTGTACTTGTTGACATCGCGATTGATCAGGGAGGTTGCTTTGAGCACTCCAGGCCGACTACCCACGATGAACCGACCTTTCAGGTTCACCAAACTATCTATTACTGCGTTGCAAACATGCCGGGCGCGGTGCCTTCGACTTCAACGCGGGCACTAACCAACGCCACCTTGCCGTATGTGCTGCAGCTGGCAACAAAAGGCTGGCGAGCCGCCCTAAAAAATGATGCCGCTTTGGCACTGGGCCTAAACGTGCATGAAGGAATGATTACCCACCCTGCCGTCGCGCAAGCTTTTCCAGAATTGAAGTATGTCGACACTCAGGAATTGATTTAGGGAACTTCCCTCCCGACCCACCCAAGAGCTAGTCGTAAAAAAGTAGCTACTTCTTTTTTCGCTTTAGAACGGTGGTTATCAGCACGCCTGCGACAGTCACGCCAATTAGCGCATAAAGCGCGATAGTTCTCTGGTTTGCTATTTCCTCGCAGGAGGACCACCCCGCGACCTGAACGTCGGGAGTGCAGGTCGTCGGGTCAAAAAAACCAATCAACCAGGCCAAAATCCCGATGCCAGCTATCGTCGCCAACATGGCGATTGAATTGTTTTTCAAGTTTGGTTGCTAGCTTGCATCGGGTTCAGATTGCTGCTTTGCGATTTCCGCGTGAACATCAGCCATGTTGAGGCCCTGAACCTTGCCAATCAACTCGTTCAGTGCCGGAGCTGGTAACGCGCCTGCTTGGCTGAAGAGCAAAATACCATCTCGGAAAATCATCAGTGTTGGGATTGAAGAGATTCCGGCCATGCCGGAAAGTTCTTGTTCTGCCTCGGTGTCAACCTTGGCGAAAGTGATTTCTGGGTGGCCATTGGAGGCCTCCTCGAATATTGGACCAAAGGCTTTACACGGGCCGCACCATTCGGCCCAAAAATCGACAAGGGTGATGCCGTCACTGTTTACTGTTGCTTCGAAATCCGCTTGGTCCAAGTTTATTGTTGCCAATCTAATCAACCACCTTTACTACTCTTTGCCACTTGGACGTCTGTGCCAAAACGATACCTACAACCACCACCATACCCCCGAGGGCCTGCGTCAGGCTAATCAGCTCCCCAAGCCACAGTAAGGCGAACATTGCGGCCAGAATCGTCTCCGATGTCGCCACCACACCTACCAAAGTTGCCCCGAGGTGGCGTAGCGCAAGAAAAGTAAAAGCCATCGGCAAGAAGCTTCCGGCTACCCCTAGCAAGAGGAGCATGACCCACAACGGAACTGTTATTCCAGAGAGATTTCCGCTCAGATCTAGGCCTTCGGTCAGGCCTCTGTAGTCAAATTCGTTCAGCCTTGAAAAAGGTAAGTAAAGCAGGGTTGCGATACCCATTCCGTAGGCCATGGTTACGTTTGTGGGCAAATGTCGCTGAATTCGCTCCCCGACTATCAGGTGGGTGGTCAGCGAGGCAGCAGCGCCAAGGGCATAAATAATTCCTAGACCACTAAGTTGACTGTCCCATATTTGAGCAACGACGGCCAAGCCGCCAAGCACCAGTGCAGCGCCAAACCAAATCTGCTTTTTTACTCGTTCCTTGAAAAAAAGCAATGCAATTATTGGCACCCAAAGTACGGCGGTGTACTCGATTAGTAATGCGATTCCAACTGGCAGTAAAACCACCGCCTGTGAGTAGGCCCACTGAAGAGCTCCCACTCCCACGATTCCTAAAAGTAGAAGTCTCGGGATGAGCCGCTTTTCTACCCGCAGATCGGAACGGTTTGCAATTAGCGCCCAGGCAAGAGCAATTAGGCCTGCAGTAATCGACCGAACTAAAACGGCTTGTTCAGGGGTAATACCGGATTGGATTATCACTTTGGTGGTGGATGCATTAAGACCAAATAGTATGGCGGCGCTGGCCGCATAAAGCACGCCAAGCGTAGGGTGTTTTTGAGTCAATTAGGCTTGTGCCGTACCTTTCAAAATGCCAATTGGGAATCAATTGGGTAACCGTCTAAGTTTAGGAACATTATGGAAACTTTTGTACTTGCCGGAGGGTGTTTTTGGTGCCTGGATTCAGCCTATGTCCAATTCCGCGGAGTAGCAGACGTGACGTGCGGCTACACGGGTGGTCACAAACCTAACCCGAGCTACGAGGACATCTGCAATGGCAATACTGGCCACGCTGAAGTCGTGAACGTGACTTTCGACCCCGATGAGATTTCTTCAGAGCAAATACTGGAGATATTCTTCACTTTGCACGATCCAACTCAGCTGAATCGTCAGGGTGCTGACGTGGGCGATCAGTATCGATCAGCGATGTTTTATTCGAGTGAAGTCCAAAAGCAAGTTTTTAGCGATGCTGTCGAGAGAGCCAAAGAAATTTGGGGCGAGAGTGTGGTCACCGAAGTCACGCCGTTAGCCGAAAACTTCGAGGCCGAGGATTACCATCAAGATTATTTCGATAAGAACCCCAACCAGGGCTATTGTCTAGCGGTTGTGGCTCCTAAGGTTTCCAAGGTCAGAGCAAAGTTCACAAACCTTCTTAGATAAAAAGTTTTCCACAGATTTTTTTCTGTCACACAATCATCATTAATCTTTTGCCACACTTTCCAGAATCACAAGGAAAGGCTCATAAATGGCAGAAATATATACGGCGGTCGGTTTGGTTGCCACGACCCCTAGAAACATTGTCACATCCGAGGGGCTCTCGGTCACTTCATTTCGCTTAGCATCCGGGAGTCGACGTTTCGATAAGGATTCGGGTGCTTGGACTGACGGTGACACCAACTGGTTCACGGTTGTTGCGTTCAGGCAACTTGCGGTAAACGCACATGAGTCGATTGCTAAGGGTGACAGAATTCTGGTCAGCGGTCGTCTAAAAGTGCGCGATTGGGACAACGGTGAGCGCACTGGAACAACAGTTGAAATTGAGGCAGATTGCCTTGGCCACGATCTGTTGTTTGGCACCAGCACTTTCGAAAGGGTTGCTCGTCAAGACCAGCAAACCGAAGATTCGGACTCTTCGCTCCAGCCTGCCTAGAGCCCGATGGGGTCTGGCGCCCCCTAAACACCAGACCCGAACCCCTCTTCGTCATTTGCAATTTCAAAGGGCAGTGCGCCTTTTAGCACTGGGATAAACTTTTCCCGGAGCAAACTACGAAGAGGGGTTTCCCTTTTCCAAATTGGATGGGCAGTTTTCTTGGCTGAATTTATTTACCAAATGATCAAAGCGCGTAAAGCGCACGGCGACAAAGTCATTCTTGATGATGTGACACTTGCGTTTTATCCAGGTGCAAAAATCGGGGTTGTTGGACCAAACGGTGCAGGTAAATCATCTGTGCTAAAGATTATGGCTGGGTTAGATAATCCCTCGAACGGAGAGGCTCGGCTAGCACCCGATGCGACCGTTGGCATTTTGATGCAGGAGCCAGCATTAAACGAGGAAAAGACGGTCCTCGGCAATGTCCAGGAAGCGGCTGCTGAATCCATGGCTCAGATTGAGCGATTCAATGAAATTAGCGCGGAGCTTGCCAGCCCAGACGCCGACTATGACACTCTTTTGGCTGAAATGGGCACACTTCAGGAGCAGATAGACGCTTCTGATGGTTGGGACCTTGAGAATCAACTAGAGCAGGCCATGGATGCGCTGCGCTGCCCACCCGGGGATACCCCTGTAACTAACCTTTCGGGTGGCGAAAGGCGCAGGGTGGCTTTGTGCAAGCTTTTGCTTCAAAAGCCGGACTTGCTCCTACTTGATGAACCGACGAACCACCTGGACGCCGAGAGTGTTTTGTGGCTTGAGCAGCACCTAGCGCAATACGCGGGCGCAGTGCTCGCGGTCACACACGATAGATACTTCCTTGACAACGTGGCCCAATGGATTCTCGAGCTGGATCGCGGGCGCGCTTACCCATATGAGGGTAATTATTCGACGTATTTGGAAAAGAAGCAGGAAAGGTTGCAGGTTGCCGGCAAAAAAGACGCCAAATTGTCAAAGCGCCTTGCCGACGAGCTTGAATGGGTCAGATCAAGCCCTAAGGCCAAGCAAACAAAGTCGAAGGCCAGGCTTTCAAGATATGAGGAAATGGCTGCGGAAGCGGACAAGACTAGAAAGCTAGATTTCGAGGAAATCCAAATTCCGCCTGGGCCAAGGCTCGGCGACATAGTTATCGAGTCTAAGAAGATCTCCAAGGGGTTCGAAGACAGGCCGCTTTTCAGCGACTTGAGCTTCACCTTGCCCAGAAATGGAATAGTCGGAATTATCGGGCCCAATGGCGTTGGTAAGTCGACTTTGTTCAAGTGCATAACCGGCATGCACCATATTGACAGCGGGGAGCTCAAGATTGGTGAAACCGTATCGATTAGCTACGTAGATCAGTCTCGAGAGGGCATCGATCCGAATAAGTCACTCTGGGAAGTCGTATCAGGTGGCCTTGATCACATCCGGGTGGGACAAGTTGAAATGCCATCTAGGGCTTATGTTGCAGCCTTTGGTTTTAAGGGTGCGGACCAGCAGAAGAAGGCTGGAGTTCTCTCGGGTGGTGAAAGAAATCGACTGAATCTTGCTCTAACTCTAAAGAAGGGCGGAAACCTACTTCTTCTTGACGAGCCAACCAACGATCTCGACGTGGAAACCTTGTCATCTTTGGAAAATGCTCTTTTGGAATTCCCCGGCTGCGCTGTGGTGATCACACACGATCGCTGGTTCCTTGATCGGGTGGCAACCCACATTTTGGCTCACGAGGGCACGGATGAAAATCCTGATAACTGGTACTGGTTTGAGGGTAACTTCGATTCATACGAGGAGAACAAAATCAAACGACTGGGTCCGGATGCTGCAAAGCCTCACCGCTCCACTTACCGCAGACTTACCAGAGACTAGGAAAGTTCCGGAATCCTCAGCATTCCCTCCTGAGCGACAGAGGCAACCAGACTCCCCTTTCTATTGAAAATTTGGCCTACTGCCAGTCCACGGCTGTTTTGAGCCGCGGGGGAGTGCTGAACATACAATAGCCAGTCGCCAAAGTCGGGCTTTTGATGAAACCACATTGCGTGGTCCAGGCTTGCTGAACTTAGGCCCTTGTGTGCCCAGCTAACGCCGTGGCGCCTCATTATCGATTCAAGTATCGAGTAGTCACTTGCGTAGGCCAGGCTCGCCATCTCAACTCCGTCGTCAGCCGGGAGCTCGGATATGGGTTTGAACCAGACGCATTGCTTAGCTGACTGCTCCTTCGCTGCGGATAGGTAGATGGGTTGATCAGTGTGCCGAAGGTCAAACGGCCTGGCCTTGGCCCAGTAATTGGTGATCGGGTGATCAAAGTTTGCAAGGATTGTGGCCGCGGAGGGGAGCTCTTCGGGTTCCGGAAGGTTTTCTGGCATGGCATCCGAGTGACTCATCCCACCGCTGGGGTCTTGAAAAGACGCAATCATCGAAAATATTGCTTTTCCCTCTTGGCTGGCCTGAACTCGTCGGGCCGAGAAACTGCGACCGTCGCGAAGGATGTCGACTTCGAATTCAATCGGTTTAGCAACGTCGCCCGGACGCAAGAAGTAACTGTGGAGACTGTGAACCGGACGTCCAGCCTCAATTGTTCTAGTTGCCGCGACTAAAGATTGCGATAAAACTTGTCCGCCAAAGACTCTGCCATGCGGCATCCACTGGGTTTGACCGAGGAATGTAGTTGGGCTCTGTTGTTCTAGATCCAAGATTCGAACTAAATCTGCCACTGGGTCCTGAGGAATAACTGAATCTTGCATAAAAACCTTCTCTCATTGACTAGTTTAGGAGTTGACCATGGATAAAAATCTCTCCTTTCAGGACCCGAATGACCTTGCCGATCTGGCAGGTTATCTAAAAAGGGCATTGCGTTTAGACAGCACCGGTGCAGTTAGACTGCGGGCTTTTGGGTCTGTGTTAGCGGTTTACGTCAGTCCGATTTATGCCGGATCTCTGTTGGGTGACGGGCTAACGGTCATTGGACTCAGGACCCTCAACCTCACTTCCAAAAACGAGCTTGATTCACTTTTTACGATTGAAGACCTATTGGCATCGGTGGATAAGAGCATCGAGAACGATGAGCTGGTCTTGGTGCCACCCAAAACTGCATCTAGGGTCGGCTGGGCTGGTATTTCTCCGCCGCGCCAAGGCTGGGTGCGTGCTGGCGAAGTTGAACAAGAGAAAATCTCTGCGTGGGCAAAAGATGGCATTGCTGCCGTTGCCGAAGCGCTTCCCGAGAGCATCGGGAGCGCTATTGCCGCGAGAGTAAGGCTGCAGATCTGGGGTAAAGCAGTAGGAATTGAGCACAACTTTCCAGCCGGGTCAGCCTTTGCCATGGCTGGGTTGGGATTCATGCAAAAAGGTATTCCCGTAAAGGTATACAGGGCACATGGCTGGATTCGTCTCAGTAGTGACTTCGGTCACGTAATAGCAAAGGAAAGCTTCAGATTTTCCTAGTCTTCGAAGGTGTTAAGCATCGAGTGAGCAGCACGCTCCAAATAGTCCCAGAGCTCGTCTCTATCCAGCTCAGAAATCGAGAGCGCCTTCACTGCGCGCTCCATATGCATTAGCCAAGCCTGTTTTGCTGCAGGGTTTATCTTGAAACCGTTGTGACGCATTCTCAGCCTCGGGTGACCTCGGGCTTCTTGATAGGTCGTCGGCCCTCCCCAGTACTGTTCCAAAAATAACTGCAGCCTGAGACGTGCAGGCTCTAGGTCTTCCTCCGGATACATAGGCTTGAGAATTGGATCGGTTGCGACCCCTTTGTAGAAGGTGCGAGTGAGCTCTTCGAAGACCGGCTGGCCGCCAACTCGCTGATAGAAATCTTGCAATTACTTCGCCAGGTTTATTTTGCTTGCACGAAGTAGGCCAATGTTTTGCTTGTCAAAGGCTTGCTTGCAACGCTTTCTTAGCTCTCTTGAAACCGCCCACTGGCGATTAGGAAGAGTCCTTATTGAAACTCGGATAACAAACTGCTCACCGGAAATGTGTTGCATGCCCCACATATCTGCATCTGCAATCATGTCTCTGCTCCACTCCTTGGACTTGCGCATTTCATCAGCAGTCGTTTGTATGATGTCCTGGACTTGATCAACATCATTGTCGTAGGCGAACGGGAAGTCTAGGAGCGCGGCTGCCCACTCTTGAGAAGCGTTGCCCACCTGGACAATCTCACCGTTTCTTACAAACCAAAGCGTTCCGTGAATATCTCGAACTTCGGTGACTCTCAGGCCTACACGCTCAACTTCTCCGGACACGTCTCCTATTTCGACCCAGTCACCAACTCCATACTGATCTTCGAAGACAATAAATATTCCGGAGAGAATGTCCTTCACTAACGACTGAGCGCCGAAGCCAATAGCTGCACCCAGAACCGTCGAGACGGCGATTAGGGCCCCTACGTTAATGCCAAGTTCGCTAAGAATCATCACTAGCGCGGTTATCGCGATTGCCCAGGTTGCGAAATTGTCCAACACCGACGCGATGGTTCTAGTTCGTTGCGTAAGTCGCTGTTCCAGCATCAGCTCGTCCAGGCGTTCATCCTTCTTAACGCGCTGAACACCCGAGACAATGGTTCTCACAATTCTTTTTGATGCCACCTTCAAAAGCAGGCGCAGAACGACAGCTGCGGTGAGGATGATGACGATGGCTACCAGCGCAGACCATTCGGACATGAATTCGGTAAAGGTCATTTAGTTCTCCTCTTGGTCTTTGGCTTGAGCTTTAATTCCTCGTTCCAGGCCTGCCAGATTCTCCACCAATGTCCTTCTAAACGCTGGTTTTGACTGAGCGAAGCTTGAATCAATGAGCTTTTGAGTCTTGTCGGCGAGGCTCTTATTAGCAAGAGCGATCGGGTAGAGATTGGTTAGCAAGTAGGAGGCAATTTGGTAACTGCGCTCCTCCCAGATTCTTTGAGCCATCGACATGTACTTATCAGCGTATATTTCGAGCAACTTGGTGTCAGAGACCCGCCCGAAACTGGCAGAGGCAGAGCTGATCAGGGTGTTCGAGTACTCGGTGCGCTCTGTCAGCTCTATCCAGGCCTGTAGCTTTGCCTCCGGAGTTGAGATTGCAGCCAAAGCTGCAGCTGCAAACTTCTTACCGTTTGCCGTATTGTCTTGCTCCAATTCAGCCGCTATTCGGTCCGGGTCGGCACGATTCCCAACCGCAAGTCCGAGCAGAATCTCCCATCGGAGGTCTCCGTTAACGGTTAGGCCGGTGAGGGCATTCTGGCCGGATACTAGAGCGTCTAGCCAGTCAAGTTGCTTGTCAGTCGTTGCGAACTGGGCAACGAATTTTGCAAACTGCAGCTGATTGTCACTCCCAGCCTCTGCGGCCTCTGCAAGTTCAATTAGTGATAGGGCTATGTGTTCAATTGTTTCTGTTCGCCTATCTTCAGCCACGTAAAGCGTTGCAGTTGTTACTAGTTGTCGTAGCAGTGTTGTGACGGTCGTGGACTCAGTTTCACTGCCAATGTGATCTAGCACCAACTGAATGAAATCTCTTGGCTTCGCCTCGGCGTCTCTGGTGGTGTCCCACGCCGCCGACCAAATCATGGTTCTTGCAAGCGAATCGGAAATCCCTGACAGGTTCTCCAGCGCTACTGTCCACGAGCCGTCGTCCAGTCGAATTTTTGCGTAGGCAAGGTCTTTGTCGTTTATCAATAACAGGTCTGGCTTCATCTCGCCCAGTAACTGCGAGACAGAGGTTATGGGCCCAGCAACATCGATTTCAATCTCACCATTGCGCTCTAGGCGACCGCCCACAAGCTGAAACATTCCAACACCCAAACGGTGAGGACGAAGGTATGGATAGTCAGCAATCGCCGTTTGGATGATGTCGAACTTGGTAAACCTGCCATTTTCATCAATTTCAATTTCAGGACGAAGAGTGTTCACGCCAGCAGTTTCGAGCCAAAGCGATGACCATTCGGTTAGATCGCGACCACTCTCGGCCTCAAGTTCAACCAGCAAGTCTTTCAATTCGGTGTTTTTCCACTGATGCTTCTTGAAGTAATTGCTGACTCCTTTCATGAAGGAGTCCTGGCCAACCCAAGCCACCAGTTGTTTGAGAACCGATGCGCCCTTGGCATAAGTGATGCCATCGAAGTTCACCTGAACGTCCTCTAGGTCATTAATCTCTGCGACGATCGGGTGGGTCGAAGGCAGTTGATCCTGACGATAGGCCCAACTTTTTTCCAGCGAGGCAAATGTTGTCCAGGCTTCGGTCCACTCGGTTGCTTCTGCGGTCGCGAGGGTAGAAACATATTCGGCAAAGCTCTCGTTTAGCCACAGATCATTCCACCAGACCATGGTCACTAGGTCTCCGAACCACATGTGGGCAAGCTCATGCAAAATCGTGACAACCCTGCGCTCTTTTACTGCGTCAGTAACGGCGGATCTAAAAATATAGCTCTCGGTGAAGGTGACTGCCCCGGCATTTTCCATGGCCCCGGCATTAAAATCCGGCACCCAAAGCTGATCGTATTTCTCAAATGGGTAAGGGTAATCAAATAGCTTTTCAAAGTAGGTGAACCCGGCTTTGGTCTTGTCAAAGATGTAGTCGGCATCCATAAAGCTTGCAAGCGAACTGCGACAGAACACTCCAAGCGGCACGATTTGGCCGTTCGCCGAAACCAGTTCATCTCGCCAGACCGAATAGGGGCCGGCGATTAGCGCGGTTATGTAGCTTGAAATTCTTGGCGTGGGCGCAAAATCCCAACGCGCGAGTCCTTCGCCAATGAACACTGGCTTGGGAGTAGTGGAGTTTGAAATCATTTGCCAGTTCTGGTTGCCGATTATCTTGAACTCAAAACTAGCTTTCAGGTCTGGTTGCTCGAATACGGCGAACATGCGACGAGAATCGGGCACCTCAAACTGGGTGTAGAAATAAACCTCGTCGTCCACTGGGTCAACGAACCTGTGCAAGCCCTCGCCGCTATTTGAGTAGATTCCGTGTGCTTTCACGGTAAGAACGTTCTCACTTTTTAGGTTCGGCAAGGTGATTCTGGTGCCATCGGAATACTCGGACGGACCTAAATTAAGGCCGTTTAGTTCGATCGATTCAACAGAGGCCGTAATCGCATCGATAAAAGTCTCTTGGCCTTCTTCGCTGCAGGTGAATCTCACGGTCGAGACGTAGGAAAAGACCTTGGGATCCTGTGTCAAATTGACTTCAACGATGTAGGAATCAACATCGATTATTGCGGATCTTGATTGCGCTTCTTGTCGAGTGAGGTTTTCCCCTGGCATTTTCTCTCCATTAAGTCTTTGTTTCCAAACAGCCTAGATGCTTTTTTACCTCAAACTCTGGGCAATAATTGATTTATGAATCAGTTCTTGCGGGCGGCGGCATCACCCGAGACCTCGGCGCAGCTCGCTGAGATTGGCGCGGCCCTTCTGGTTCTTGGTTTGGTAGCTTTTTTGGCCAACAAGATGAAGTTCTCGGTAGTCCCTCTTTATCTGATGATAGGGCTGGCTCTCGGTAACGGTGGATTTATTCCTCTGTCTCTAAGCGAAGAGTTTTTAGTTACCGGCGCTCAAATTGGCGCGATCATGCTTTTGTTGCTCTTGGGTCTTGAGTATTCGGCGTATGACTTGGCTAAGTCTTTCAAAGAGCGCAAGAGCGCCGGTGTCATTGATGTCATCGCGAATGCCACACCCGGTTTCCTAATTGGCTTCCTCTTGGGCTGGGGGATTCCCGGTGCCCTGGCCCTTGCCGGCATCACCTATGTTTCTTCCTCGGGAATTGCAGCCCAGCTAATTAAGGAAATGGGCTTTAGGAAGTCAGAGGTTTCCAAGCGCGCCATTGGTGTGCTGGTATTCGAGGACTTGGCTCTTGCTCCTTACCTACCGCTTCTTTCCGCAGTTATTCTCGGTGTCAGCGTCTGGAGCGGCCTATTGACGGTGGGACTAGCCCTTGCCATCACCGGCCTAGTAATTCTTGTGAGCTTCAAGGGCTCTTCTAGATTTCAAAAGTTTTTGGACCCAAACGAGCCCGGTGGGCTTTTGTTGACAGTTTTCGGAACTGCACTGTTGGCAGCGGGCCTGGCTGACCTCGTGGGGTTCTCGGGGGTTGTTGCTGCTTTCTTGATTGGTCTGTTGCTGACCGGTGAAGTTGCTGAAGCAGCAAGATCCAGACTGATGCCTCTCAGGGATATTTTCGCAGCAATTTTCTTCTTGTTTTTCGGTATAACTACCGACCCGTCGGAGTTGCCGGCGGTGCTGCCACTTGCATTCGTGCTCACGGTTGTTGGAATCGCGGGTAAATACGCTGTTGGCTGGTGGGTCACCCGCGATCTGACAGATCGGCTAGCGGTTTGGCGGACAACTGCTTTCCTAATCCCGCGCGGCGAGTTCTCAATCGTGATAGCCGCTCTGGCTGCACCTGCGGTTCTTAGTGTTAATCTTCAGGCCCTTACTCTTGCCTACGTAATTCTGACTGCGTTTACCGCGTCCATGATTTTGCGCTTCACTCGCCCCAAGTTGAATGCCAAGTCAGACAAGAAGTAGATTGAAATCATGATCTCCTCACGTCTCGCAATCTATTTAGTGGCACCAGTTCTAACAATTGGGTTCATCGCAGTCAGTTTTTCACTGGCTTCAGCTGGATTACTTCCGGATCCGGTCGCCATCCACTGGGGGGTCAGTGGACAAGCTGATCAGTTTTTGGACCTGAACAGCTATTTGTGGTTAGTCACGATTAGTTTTGTCTTTTATTGGTCTGGCCTTGTTGCTCTTGAGGTTTCCGGCGTGAAGGCAAAGTTACTCAAACCGCTAATGAAATCGCTAGTTATTGGCTTGTTTTTCTTGATTCTTTTGGTTGTAACCACCACCACTTTGCTGCAGGCGGGGATGGAAACAGATGAGAGCCTCTTCATTGGCCAGTGGTTTCTGTTGGTCCTGATTCCTGTTGCGATCATGGTTTGGTTATTTTCGGCCAAGCCCAGCTTGAGCGTTCAAGAAAGCCTAGAGATCAGGCTTCGGGGGGTAAAGGTTCTCACGGTGCCGGTTGGTGCCATCGAGTCGGTAGGTCCGATACACCTCAAAGCGCGAGACTATGGCGGCTGGGGCCTGCGCTACGCGTCCAACACTCTTGCGTTTATTCCAAGTTCTGGGGCTGCAGTGTTGATAAAACTTGAATGGGGTGAGGCCCTCGCCATCAGAATGGACGACCCTGAAGACTTTGTTGCCAGTTACCAATTAGAGACAGCGGGATAGCATGAAAATACACATAGCAACCGACCACGCCGGCATGGAGTTGAGCGCGTTCTTGGTCGATTGTCTTAACGAACTTGGCCACGAGGTTATCGATCACGGCCCTAAGGTTTATGACGCTTTGGATGATTACCCGGGATTTTGTATCCAAGCTGCTTTAGCGGTTGCCAGAGACCAAGTCGCTGGTGAAGAGGCTCTTGGAATCGTGCTTGGCGGCAGCGGAAATGGTGAACAAATGTCTGCCAACAAAGTAAAAGGCATTCGGGCAGCACTTATTTGGAACAAGGAAACTGCGAAGCTTGCAAGGGACCACAATGACGCAAATGTTGCGGCAGTTGGGGCCAGGCAGCACGACAAAGCCGAAGTGCTTGAGCTAATAAAGATATTCATCACTCAGCCATTTTCAAATGATGAGCGCCATGTGCGACGGATTGGCAAGCTGATGCAGTTTGAAAACACCGGAGAGGTTGTTTACTAATCCGATGCCAGAGGGCCATACCGTTCACCGAACGGCAAAACATTTCTCGAAACATTTTCTGGGTAAAACAGTCGAGCTGACTTCTCCGCAAGGGCGCTTTACCGACGCGAAACTAGTTTCGGGTCAAAAACTAGTGTCCGGCGAGGCTTTCGGTAAGCAGCTATATCTTGGATTTGAGACTGCAACCGTAAGAATTCACCTGGGTATTTATGGCAAGTGGCGTTTTCGAAGCTTTGAGGAGACACCCCCCGATCCAGTAGGACAGGTTCGGGCAAGATTTATCAGTGCTAACCAGGTCGCAGACGTTGTTGGCCCAACATCGTGCGAGGTGTTAGATCAACTAGAGGTCATTGCGAAACAAGCAAAGCTAGGTCCAGATCCCCTGCGAATAGACCCGGGTGATCAGGAGCTTGAGCGATTTCTCACAAAGGTGGCAAGTAGCAAGGTTGTAATCGGGCAATTACTAATGGATCAAAGCGTAATTGCCGGGGTTGGGAATGTTTATCGAGCGGAACTACTATTTCGCGCTGGCCTGAACCCATACATTCCGGGTCAATTGGTTCCCACCAACTTGGTTGCAAGTATGTGGTTCGATGCTGTGGCACTCATGAAAATTGGTGTCAGGACAGGAATCATGCTGACAAGAGATGATTACCTGAAGGGAAGGCCCGCGATCGTAGATCGATATTTTGTCTATAAGCGTGAAGGGTTACCTTGCAGAAATTGCCTGAATCCGATTTCGATTGAGGTTCTGAAATCGAGGAAGCTCTATTGGTGTTCAAAGTGCCAAAAAGCCTGATGCTAGGTTTCATGGCTGTCTTTGCCTGGAGCGAGTGACGGGAATCGAACCCGCGTCATCAGTTTGGAAAACTGAGGCTCTACCATTGAGCTACACTCGCGCGTCTTTGTTAGACGAGACATCATTCTATGGGGTAGAGTGGTCGAGTTCCTGACCTTTGGTCAAGAATGTTCGGGATGTAGCGCAGCTTGGTAGCGCATCTGTTTTGGGAACAGAGGGTCGCAGGTTCAAATCCTGTCATCCCGACAAATTGCTTGAAGAAAAACCCCAACCATGGAGATAAGTTGAAGACGACCGTTGAAAAACTGAGCCCGACCCGAGTAAAACTGACCATCGAAGTTGATCAGGCCGGATTCAAGGCCACACTGGACAAGGCTTACAAGTCAGTCGCAACTCAGGTGAACATCCCAGGTTTCCGAAAGGGCAAGGTTCCCGCCTCGGTTTTGGATCAGCGCGTGGGCAAGGATTCCATCATTGCTCAGGCAATCAACGATGGCATGGACAGCTTTTACCGAGAAGCACTCGTATCTGAAAAGCTCAAGCCACTCGGAACTCCGGAAGCGGACGTCAGCTCGGCGCCGACCGCTGCTGAGATGGACAAGCCCCTAATTATTTCTCTAGAGGTTGAGGTTCGCCCAGAGTTCAAGCTTCCTAGCTACAAGAACATTGCAGTAACAGTAGAGCCCGTCAAGGTTGCCAAAATGGATATCGAGACAGAGTTGGATGCGCTTCGCGCCCGGTTTGGGACCCTGAAGACAGTCGATAGGCCAGCTAAGACCGGCGACTTCACCACAATCGACCTAACCGCGACAATGGACGGTAAGGTCATCGACACTGCCCAGGACATTTCCTATGAAATCGGCTCCGGGCAACTGCTGGACGGCATTGACGAAGCGCTAGAGACCCTCACAGCTGGTGAGACTACGACCTTTAGCTCGAAGCTTGTCGGCGGAGAAATGGCCGGACAGGCGGCCGAAGTGTCCGTTACTTTGAAGGCCGTAAAGGAGCGCGAGCTGCCAAAAGCGGACGATGACTTCGCCCAGCTAGCAAGTGAGTTTGACACGCTAGCCGAGCTCAAGCAGGATCTAGAAACCAAGCTTGCAGAGCAACTTGGCCGCAAGCAAGTGCTACAAGCCCGAGACAAAATAGTCGAGGAACTTGTCGCTAAAGCGAAAATTCCGGTTTCCGATCTAGCTGTGAAGAAGGAAGTTGACTCCCACCTAGAAGGAGAAGGCCGACTAGAGGACGAAGTTCACCGCAAGGAAGTTACCGCGGACTCTGAAAAAGGCTTTAAGACTCAGTTGCTACTCGATGCCATTGTCGATGCCGAGGGGATCAAGATTGAGGATCAGGAATTGATTGAGTACCTAGCTTTCACTTCCAGGAACTACCAAATGGAGCCAAACCAGTTCATTGAACAGGTCGCGAGCTCGGGACAAGTTGCTTTCTACGCTGATGAGCTAGCCAGGCGCAAGGCCGTTGATTTCTTGGTAGCTCAGGCTGAAATTACTGACACCAAGGGTGCCAAAGTTAAATACGAGGTCTAACGCCTAAGGCGAACAAGCCCACGTCATTACAACTTTGCTGGCTATCGTAGTCACTACGTAGCTAAAGGAGATTTTAATGGCAATGCCCCAAATGGAGCGAACTGGTGTTTTTGACAGACTACTGAAAGACCGCATTGTGTGGTTAGGTAGCGAAGTCAGGGACGAAAACGCCAATGAGATTTGCGCCAAAATTTTGCTACTAGCAGCAGAAGATTCTGAAAAAGATATTTTCTTGTATATCAACTCCCCGGGTGGATCAATTACCGCCGGAATGGCCATTTACGACACCATGCAGTACGTGCCAAACGATATTGTCACGGTTGGAATTGGAATGGCCGCGTCAATGGGCCAGTTCTTGCTGTCTTCCGGTGCCAAGGGTAAGAGATACGCCACCCCTAACACCAGGGTTCTGCTTCACCAGCCAGCCGGCGGCTTCGGTGGAACTGCCTCAGACATACAGACTCAGGCCGAGCTAATAATGTCAATGAAGCGACAGCTTGCCGCGATCACTGCGCAGCAAACTGGAAAAACCGTTGAAGAGGTAATGCACGATGGAGATCGCGACCGTTGGTTCACAGCTGCTGAAGCTCTGGAGTACGGCTTCATCGACCAGATACAAGAATTTGCTAGTCGCTCAACCGGCGTTGGAAAGGCCTAATTATGAGTTTCATCGAGACGTCTCAGGGCCGCATAGCAGCACCGAGTGCCAGGTACATTCTTCCTGAGTTCGAAGAGCGAACTTCCTATGGGATCAAGCGTCACAACCCATACACAAAGTTGTTTGAAGATCGCATTGTGTTCTTGGGCGTTCAGGTGGATGATGCATCTGCCGACGACATCATGGCTCAGCTTTTGGTTCTTGAATCCCAAGACCCCGATCGAGACATCACTCTTTACATAAACTCTCCCGGAGGCTCTTTTACTGCTTTGACTGCCATTTACGACACTATGCAGTACATAAAGCCAAAGATTCAAACTGTTTGCTTGGGTCAGGCCGCTTCTGCGGCGGCTGTGCTTCTTGCTGCCGGTGCTAATGGCAAGCGTCTTGCCCTGCCGAATGCACGAATTCTGATCCACCAGCCTTCGTCGGGGGGCGGGGGGCAGGGTCAAGCTTCTGATATAGAGATTCAAGCCAAGGAGATCATGCGCATGCGCGACTGGCTCGAATTCACATTGAGCCACCACTCTGGCAAGAGTTTGGAACAGGTCAATAAGGATATCGACCGCGACAAGATCTTGACTGCCCAAGAAGCAATGGAATATGGCTTGATAGATCAGGTTCTTACTTCTAGAAAGCTCTAATTCTCTTTGGCGAGTGGCGCGGCAAAAAAAGTCGGCCATTCGCTATAGGGTTTTGTCATGACACTATCTGAGACCAGTGAGCTTCTGAAGTGCACGTTTTGTGCCAAGAGCCAGAAGCAAGTCCGTAAGTTAATTGCTGGCCCAGCTGTGTACATTTGCGACGAGTGCATTGAGCTTTGCAACGAAATCATCGAAGAGGAACTTGGGCAGAACGTCTCCAAGGAGCTGTCCTCAATGGAACTCCCAAACCCTAAAGAAATTAAGGGGTTTCTGGATGAATACGTCATCGGTCAAGACGGTGCCAAGAGGCAGCTGGCTGTAGCGGTGTATAACCACTACAAGCGAATCAGGGCGTCAGGCACACTTACGGCCGCTGGCAAGCAGCACGATGATATAGAAATTGCGAAGTCCAATATTCTGATGATTGGTCCAACTGGTTGCGGCAAAACTTACTTGGCGCAGACGCTCGCAAAACGCCTGAACGTTCCTTTTGCGGTTGCCGACGCTACTGCCCTGACTGAGGCTGGCTATGTGGGCGAGGATGTCGAGAACATACTCTTGAAGCTACTCCAGGCCGCGGACAACGATCCCAAGCGAGCTGAAACTGGAATTATTTACATCGATGAAATCGATAAAATCTCAAGAAAATCCGAAAACCCATCCATAACTCGAGATGTTTCAGGAGAGGGTGTCCAGCAGGCTTTGCTGAAGATCCTTGAGGGAACGGTCGCCTCTATCCCACCGCAGGGAGGCAGGAAGCATCCTCAGCAGGAGTTCATCCAGCTGGATACTACCAACGTGCTTTTCATAGTTGCGGGAGCTTTTTCTGGTCTAGAGACAATAGTTTCAGAGCGAACTGGTAAGAAGGGCATTGGCTTTGGTGCCGAGCTAAAAGAGAAGGATGATGGCATGGACATCTACAGGCAGGTCCAGCCAGAAGACCTCCGCAAATTTGGACTCATCCCAGAATTCATTGGCAGGCTTCCGGTAATTGCAACAGTGGAGGAGCTGGATAAGTCTGCACTTATTCAAATCCTTACCGAACCGAAGAATGCGCTGATAAAGCAGTACCAGCGCATGTTCGAGATTGATGGGTTCGATCTCGAATTTGAGGCCGGCGCGATTGAACATATTGCTGAGTCTGCGCTTGAGCGGCAGACCGGCGCTCGGGGCCTTCGGGCCATCCTAGAAGAGCTGCTCGGCCCAATAATGTACGAGCTTCCTGGTAGCGACAGCACCGGCATCGTCATGATCACTGAAGAGGTTGCCAAGACCGGTTCGATCCCTGAAATACAGCCACATCGCAAGCCACTTCAAGACAAATCCGCCTAGCGGAAAACGCACCAGTCCTCATGAAAAACGCTGCCATCACGCCTTACCTTGCTGGGACAGTAGCTTCCACAACCGGATCAATCGCAACCTTCGGTATAGCAATTGCGGGACTTAGCGCCATGGGAGCAAGCCAAAGCCAGACTTCAACCGCAATAGTTGTAATGCTTATCGGCTACGGAGTGTTGTCTATCACGCTGAGTATTTGGCTAAAAATGCCAATTAGTATCGTCTGGTCGACCCCTGGCGCTGCATTTCTTGCTACCAGCTCGGGGATCGGGGTCGGCTTCGAAACAGCCGTCGGGGCATTTATAGTTAGCAGTCTACTGGTTGTCCTTACTGGAGCATGGCCTGCTTTAAGCAGGCTAGTCGCCAAAATACCGCCCCAGATATCCGCTGCCATGTTGGCGGGGGTTATCTTCCCTTTTGTGGCCTCGACAGTGCACTCGGGCGTCGATTTTCCGCTCTTGATAATGCCGGTAATTGTCATTTGGCTCATACTCAACCGGCTACTGCCGCTTTGGGCCTCACCGATAGCAATCGTTATTGGATTTGCTCTGATTGCAATGAGTCAAGAGGCCAAGGACTTCGAGGTCTTGTCATTCTGGCCAAACCTGGCAATAATTTCCCCGGTTTTTGACATAGGTGTAATAGTCGCAATCGGAATTCCGCTTTATTTGATCGCTATGGCCTCTCAGAACCTCCCGGGCCTAGCCATCATGAACGGGTTGGGATATCCGCTGCCGACATCGAAAATCTTCGTTGCCACAGGTGTTGGATCAGTGGTGACGTCTTTTTTTGGTGGATTTGGATTGAATCTAGCCGCCATCACCGCCGCCCTGAACGCCGACGATGGAGCCGGTAAGGATCCATCAAAGCGCTGGAAAGCAGCTGCCTGGGGCGGGGTTGTTTATCTAATTTTCGCACTATTTGCTTCTGTCTTTGCGGCCTTCGTACTGGCAGTTCCTAGGGAGCTACTGTTGGCGCTGGCTGGTCTTGCGCTCATAAAAACCTTTGCATCGTCTCTTAGAACTGCCGTGAGCGATGAGCCGACGAGGCTTGCGGGCATTGTGACTTTTGTCATTGGCGCAGCAGGCATTTCGGTATTTGGTATCGGTGGAGCTTTCTGGGCTCTTGTCGCTGGAATTATTGTCTGGTCTATCAGAACGCGCTAGTCCTGATTGGGCTGAAACCTTAGATCTGTCACAGTTACCTCTTGAGCTTCTTTGAAGTTCAGTTCGGCAATGTGACCAACGGCTGCTAGGTCCTTTGCCATACTTTGCATTGCAACCGGTCCGGAAACAAGCGCAGTCGCGATCTCAGCCTTCATCGATAACTTGTTGTCCGACTTTGACTTTCTGATTTGAACCAGAGCGGCACTCGCCAAGATCATGAGCCCAGCATCTTCGCCTGATATCTCGTCGGAAGTTGGCCAAGAGGACTTGTGCACTGTGCCGTCTTGCCACCAGCTCCAGACTTCTTCGGCTGCGAAGGGAATGAATGGCGCAAATAGTCGAACCAATACCCCTAGGGCCTGCCTAAGAGCAATAACTGCGCTTCCCTTTTCCTGCTCAGTGAAGTCACCTTGGCCATAGGCACGTTCTTTTACTAGTTCGAGGTAGTCATCGGTGAAGGTCCAGAAAAAGGACTCTGCTTTTTCGAGGGCTTTAGTGTGATCGTAGACCTCGAAGGCTTGCGTTGATCCAGCAATTACCTCCTGGAGACTAGCGAGCATAGATTTATCAATCGGCTCCGTAACTGCCGTAACGGCGGTTGGAAGCTCAAAGCTAAGGGCAAAGCGGGCAGCGTTTAGAAGCTTAATTGCAAGCCTCCTACCGATTTTCATCTGGCCTTCGTCGAACGCTGCATCGGTTCCAAGTCGCGCACTGGCGGCCCAGTATCGAACCGCATCCGAACCGTGTGTTTCCAGGATTTCGTTCGGAACAACTACGTTGCCCTTGGACTTTGACATCTTCTTGCGATCTGGATCCAGAATCCATCCGGAAATGGCTGCGTGCTTCCAAGGAGCCTGGCCGTGTTCGAGTTCAGAACGAACCAAAGTTGAAAACAGCCATGTTCTAATAATGTCCTGACCCTGAGGTCTCAGGTCATATGGGAATACCTTCTCGAACTTTTCCGGATTCGATAGCCATCCACCCGCCAACTGGGGAGTTAGGGAGCTGGTGGCCCAAGTATCCATGATGTCCAGTTCGCCAATAAAGCCGTTGGCTTGCCCCCGCATCGACTCTTGATAGTCATCCGGGGTGTCGCTAGAGGGGTCGACCGGTAGCTGGGCGTCGCTTGGAATAATCGGGTTTTCATAGTCCGGATTGCCTTCGGCATCCAACGGGTACCAAAGCGGCAACGGGACGCCGAAGAAGCGCTGACGAGAAATTAGCCAGTCGCCGTTTAGTCCGTTGATCCAGTCTTCAAGCCGAACTCTCATGAAATCCGGGTGGAAGGCAACTTCCTTGCCAAGGCTTACTAGTCTTTCTCCAAGTTTTTTGTCGTTGCCACCGTTTTTTATGTACCACTGTCTGGTGGAAACTATTTCTAGAGGCTTTTCGCCCTTCTCAAAGAACTTCACAGGGTGAGTAATCGGCTTGGCGTCTCCGACCATGTCGCCGGAAGCCTGCAGGGACTTGACCAGAATTTCCTTGGCGCTAAAGACGGTTTTCCCAGAGAGCTCCGCGTATAGATCAGCACCCTCGCTGGCCGCTATCGCCTCGGGCGCATCTTGGAGTATTCGTCCATCAAACCCGATAATGGGGCGGGTCGGGAGCTTTAGCTCTCGCCACCAGATGACGTCGGTGACGTCTCCAAAGGTGCAAATCATTGCAATGCCAGAGCCCTTGTCAATTTGTGCCAATCGATGGGCCAAAATCGGAACTTCTACTCCAAATAGGGGAGTTTTGGCTGTCTTGCCGAACAAGTGCGCGTATCTTTCGTCATCGGGGTGAGCAACCAGTGCAACACAGGCCGGAATTAGCTCCGGTCTAGTGGTTTCGATAAATATCTTGCCATCTGGGCCATCGAACCCGATGCGGTGATATGCACCCGGCATCTCGCGGTCTTCGAGTTCGGCCTGGGCCACCGCGGTCCTAAAGCTCACGTCCCACAGTGTTGGTGCCATCTGTGAATAGGCTTCGTTGCGGGCTAAGTTGTTCAGAAATGCACGCTGGGACACAAGTTGCGACTCTTTGGAGATGGTTCTGTAACTTTGTGCCCAGTCGACCGAGAGGCCTAGGTTTCTCCATAGATTTTCAAAGGTCTTCTCATCTTCTTCGGTTAGCTGCTCACACAGCGCGATGAAGTTCTGCCTGGAGATGGGAAGCTGATCCTGAACTCTCGAGGACTTGTTGTCTCCGCCCGTCTGGGGCGGTTGGAAATCTTTGTCAAATGGCAGCGTTGGGTCGCATCTGACGCCGTAATAATTCTGTACTCTTCTTTCAGTTGGAAGACCATTGTCGTCCCAGCCCATTGGGTAATAGACGACCTTGCCGTTCATTCGCTTGTAGCGAGCCACTACGTCGGTGTGGGTATAGCTGAAAACATGGCCAACGTGCAGAGAACCAGACGCTGTTGGCGGAGGAGTGTCGATCGAGTAGATGTCGTCCTTCAGGGCACGAGACTCAAACTCATAAACTTTATTTGTCTCCCAAATAGGTGCCCACTTGGCTTCTAGCCCCTCTACGGAGGCTTTTTCTGGCACGCTGGCGGGCCGGAGTGGCTCGGGAATGTAGTTATTCAATAGGTATGACCTCTGTATATTCGTAGTCTCTAGATTAACATTGTTCTTGACCGTTACTTCTCCGAAAGCCGTGATGTATCCAAAGCACCGCAATTCCTCTCAAGGGCCAATCGCCTCGCCTTCATTTCCTGAACTTGAAAAGGAGGTACTGGACTACTGGGATAAAGACGGAACTTTTCAAGAATCAATTGACCAGCGGGTTGCAACGGATGCTCCGGAGTTCGTTTTCTATGACGGCCCTCCTTTTGCCAACGGACTTCCACACTACGGTCACCTTCTAACCGGCTACGCAAAGGACTTAGTGCCTCGCTACCAAACCATGAGGGGCAGGCGGGTTGAGCGCAGGTTCGGCTGGGACACACACGGGTTGCCTGCAGAAGTTGAGGCGGAGAGACTCTTAGGCATATCCGGCCGACCAGAAATCGAAAAATTTGGAGTAGCTAAGTTCAATGAATTTTGCAAGACCTCCGTACTGAAGTACACCGAGGACTGGCGCAGCTACATTACTCGCCAAGCTCGCTGGGTCGACTTTGATAATGACTACAAGACTCTGGACCAGAACTATACCGAGAGCGTTATCTGGGCATTTCAGCAGCTCTACAACAAAGGTTTGATCTACGAAGGCTTCAAGGTCCTGGCGTACTGCTGGCGATGCGAGACTCCTCTTTCAAATCACGAACTGAAGATGGACGATGAGGTTTACCGGGATAGACAGGATCAGTCTGTAACAGTGACCTTTCCGATAACCAGCGAAGGCGAGCTTTCAGGCGTAAAAATACTTGCCTGGACGACAACGCCGTGGACGCTCCCGACTAACTTCGCATTGGCTGTGGGGCCTAAAATCGAATATTCCTTGGTGCATGCTACAAACAGTGACTTGGGTGATGAAAAGTTCTTGGTCGCTTCGGCGCTTTTGCCAAACTATCTAAAAGAACTCGGCTTTGAAGACGTTGAGAGTGCGCAAGCCGCGGTGTCTCAGACCTATCTCGGTTCTGATCTAGGTGGCATTAAGTACGAGCCAATCTTTGACTTCTACAACGATCCCAGCAAGTTCAGTATCGAAAATGCCTGGCAAGTTTTAGTAGGCGACTACGTAACTGCCGAGGATGGCACCGGAATTGTCCACCAGGCCCCGGCTTACGGTGAAGATGATCAGATGCTCTGTAATGCCGCCGGCATTCCGACTTACGTATCAGTCAATGAGAGAGGCGAATTCACCTCTCTGATTGGCCCATACGAGGGGCAGCATGTATTTGAGGCAAATAAACCAATTACTCAAGACTTGAAAGCGAGTGGCCGACTTATCCGGCAAGCGTCTTATGATCACAGCTACCCGCATTGCTACCGATGCAAAAATCCGCTGATTTATAAAGCGGTTTCATCGTGGTTTGTTGAGACCACAAAGGTCAAAGACCGAATGCTTGAACTAAACCAGGAGATCAACTGGGTTCCTGATCACACCAAAAACAGTGGCTTTGGAAAATGGCTTGAGAACGTTCGAGATTGGGCAATTTCAAGAAACAGGTTCTGGGGAGCTCCGATACCAGTTTGGAAATCGGACGACCCTAACTACCCGAGACTTGATGTTTACGGCTCGCTTGATGAAATGGAGCGCGACTTTGGTGTTCGCCCCACCGATTTCCACAGGCCTGTTATCGACGAGCTAACTAGACCAAACCCCGATGACCCAACCGGTAAGTCGACGATGAGAAGAGTACCGGAAGTTTTGGATTGCTGGTTTGAATCTGGATCGATGCCATTTGCTCAGGTTCACTATCCGTTTGAAAACCAGGATTGGTTTGACTCGCATTTTCCCGGCGACTACATAGTCGAGTACGTTGGGCAAACCAAGGGCTGGTTTTACACCCTTCACGTTTTGTCGACGGCGCTGTTTGATCGCCCGGCCTTTAAAAACGCGGTGAGCCACGGAATTGTTTTGGGCAATGACGGGCAGAAGATGTCCAAGTCGCTTCGAAACTATCCGGACGTCAACGAGGTTTTTGATCGTGATGGCTCCGATGCAATGAGATGGTTTTTGATGTCAAGCCCGATTCTTCGAGGCGGGAACATTTCAGTTACCGAGCAGGGCATTCGAGAAGGCGTTCGTCAGGCGCTTTTGCCGCTTTGGAATAGCTATTACTTCTTTGCTCTCTACGCCAACGCCTCCAGCTACACCGCGAGCCCGTCGATGGCCTCCACTCAGTTATTGGACAGATATATTCTGGCTAAAACCCGTGAGCTCATTGACTCGGTCACTTTAGACCTTGACATATTTGATAGCTTTGCGGCCTCTGCCAAAGTTCGGGATTTCGCTGAAGTGCTTACCAATTGGTACATCCGGCGCTCCAGGGATCGTTTCTGGGAAGGTGATAAGGATACTTTCGACACTCTCTACACGGTTCTAGAAGCTGCATTCAGAGTCATCGCTCCAATGCTGCCGCTTGTCGCCGAGGAGATGTGGCGCGGTTTGACCGACGGTCGCTCCGTTCATCTCGAGAGCTGGCCGGAGGCCGAGGAGTTCTTGCAGGATGCTCAGCTGGTGCGGGACATGGATGCAATCCGCGAGGCTGCATCCTCAGGGCTTTCATTGAGAAAGTCCTCTGGGATTCGTGTTAGGCAGCCACTTGCAAAAATTACGGTTGCTGTAGTTGGTTCTGATTCTCTTCGAGACTATGCCGAGTTATTGGCTGATGAACTCAACGTGAAGGCCGTGGACATCGTGGAGGCCAACGCCGAAACCTCCTCGAGCTTTGGCCTAAAGCAATCGCTGGCCGTTAACGCCAGAGCTCTAGGGCCTAGGGTCGGCAAGGATGTTCAACGAATAATTGGACAAGCCAAGGCAGGTAACTGGGAAAAGCGGGCGGAGGGAATATTCGTAGATGGCACGTTGCTGATGGAGCCCGAATATGAATTGACTCTTGTTGCGGATAAAGAGTCCAGTGATTTTGCAGTTGGGGTGACCAGTTCCGGATTCATTCTGCTTGACACTCGACTCACGCCGGAGCTTCAGTCAGAGGGTCTTGCCAGAGACACGATTCGACACATTCAGCAGGCGAGGAAAGATTTCGGACTTGATGTTTCGGACCGTATTTCCCTGAAGCTTGTTTGCGATGAGGAGTCATTGACTGCTTTGGAAACTCATTCCGATTTGATTTCAAGGGAAACTTTGGCAAGCGATATAGAAATTGCTGCCGGTCAGATTTCAGCGCCACTTTCGGTCGGCGAAACTGGGGCCATCGCGATCACCTTGGCCAAAAAATGACCCTTGACAGCCAACCTCAATCTATCGATGAGGTTCTTGCCGCCCTTTACGCAAGGAAACCTGAGAACCAAATTAGGCCTCGTCTGGAGCCCACTAGACGTCTCGTTGAAATGATGGGAAACCCCCAAAACAATTACAAAGTAATTCACATCACTGGCACCAACGGCAAGAGTTCGACTGCAAGAATTATTGAGCGGCTACTAAGAGAACACGGGTTGAGAACCGGCAGGTTGACCAGTCCTCATCTGGTCTCCTTCAACGAGCGCATTGCTCTTGACGGTGAGCCGGTTGACGATCAGTTGATCATCGAGGCCTACCAGGAAAACCTGGTGCTCTTGAAACTTGTGGATCAGGAGCTCACCGACAAGGGGGAGGGTCCCCTTACTTTTTTCGAAGCCTTCTCGGCACTTGCTTTTCACGTCTTTTCGGATGCTCCGATCGATGTTTTAGTTCTTGAAGTTGGAATCGGAGGAGAGTGGGATGCTACCAACGTTGCCGATGCCGATGTGGCGGTCTTCACTTCGATAGACCTTGATCATCAGGAAACACTCGGTGACACCGTGGAGGAGATTGCCCAAACAAAGGCCGGCATCACAAAGCAGAATTCGATTGTGGTCTCAAGCTTTCAGCAGCAAAGCGTGGCAACAATCTTGCGTGCAAGAGCTTCCCAAGAAGTATTCATGGCCGGCGATGAATTTAGCTACTCGGAGATTAGTCCAGATGGCTTCGGAACCAGGTTTAGCGTGCAAGGAATTTGGGCCGAGTATCCCGAGCTCTGGATGCCAATTATTGGCCAGCATCAAGCAGAAAACGCGGCAACCGCAATTGTCGCTACCGAAGCGTTTCTTGGAAGAGCAATCGCCGACGAGGTCCTCCGGAGCGCTCTTGCAGATGCGGTCAGTCCAGGCAGGCTTCAGGTCATAAGTAAGCAACCGCTGGTTGTGATCGATGCGGCCCACAACCCAGCCGGGTTGGTAAGCCTTAGGAACACTATTCAGTGGCACTTCGGAGCGCCAAAAGCAATAGGTGTCGTTGGAATGCTTCGAGAAAAAGATATTCAGTCTTCGGCCCAGGAGTTAGTTGGGGTATTCGACCATCTCATAGTTACCTCTGCGCCTGGTGAACGTGGCCTTCCGGCCTCTGAGCTGGCTAACAGCTTTTTCGATGAGGGGCTAATCGTCGATGAAATAGTCCCGGATTTCTGGTCGGCCTACGAGCAGGCAATTAGGCTTGGAGTGAGCACGGACAGGCCTGTATTTATAACCGGGTCGCTTTACCTTGTGGGAGCAGTGCTTGAAAAGCTTCAGCTGGAAAATTCGAACATGAGCGATCAGGACGGGCAAGAAGTTGAGTAAAAAGTCTTCAAAACGGGCTCTCGGATCAATCGCACTTAGTTTCGAGGCCTTTGTGGTGTTTTTCGCGACCCTCACCGCTTTTGGACTGAAGGCATCAGACGTGAGCCCAAACTTGCCGCGCGTTGAGATAATTTGGGCAATTGGACTGGGCGTCGCTCTACTTTGTATTCTGACGCCCGCTCTGTTATCCAAGCCATGGGGCTACTTCATTGGCTGGGGGATTCAGGTGGCGGTTTTGGCCTCTGGTTTCTGGCTCTGGGGCATGTTTGTGATCGGTGCAATGGTCGCCGGAATGTGGATTTGGGCGATGGTGGCCGGTGGCACAATAGATAAAGCAAGAGCAAATTATGAAAAAATGAACGAAAAGGATCCAAATGCAGACTCTAGTTCTATGTAAGCCCGACGCGGTTCGCCGTAATCTAATCGGCGAAATTATTCGACGCTGCGAGCAAAAGGGTTACGTGGTTGCGAAGCTGGTCAAATTAGTGCCATCAAGACAGCTGCTTGCTCAGCACTACCTCGAGCACGAGGGAAAACCGTTTTATGAGCCTTTGATGGATTTCATGCTTTCTGGCGAAGTTGTCGCAATCGCACTAGAGGGGGAGCGCGTCATCGAAGGATTCAGATCTCTTGCCGGGTCTACTGAGCCAACACTTGCGGCTCCGGGTACCATACGGGGGGACCTGGGAAAAGATTGGGGAACGAAGGTTGTTCAGAACCTGGTTCATGGCTCAGATTCGGATGAGAGCGCTGCACGCGAGCTCGCGCTCTGGTTCAGCTAGCACTTGCTCTGGCGGTAACTAGATGAGAGTTATCCAGTAGTCCCAGAACTGAACCAAGATCAATACGATCAGCACTAAATAGGTCATCAGCGTGAGAACCCAGCTCCACGAGTAGACAAAATCTCCGAGCTTTTCGTTCTTGCCCAGGTGTCCATCCCTCATTGTTCTGCCTAAAATCATCCAGAACAATGGGATTGTTGCCGCCCAGGCCACCATGCAATATATGCAAAGCGATCCGATTACGTAAGCGGACTGAGTGAATAGCCAAACGGTAAAGCCAAGAGCGAATACGTGCCCTAGCAGAAATAGTCTCCAAAACCAGGGCGCAAACTTTGCCCCCGCGAGAATCGCCATGCCCACCAATACCGGCGCAAAGAAGGCGGCTAGACCAATTAGTGGATTTGGAAATCCCAAAAGGGCGGCCTGTTCGCTGAGCATTACGGACTTACAGCTCAGGATGGGAGAAATGTCACAAGAGGTGCTGGCGTCTGGATTTTCAGCGACGTGGAGTCGCTCGAGCGTCAAGCCGAAACTTGCAATCCAGCCCATAACGCCCATTGAGATCAGGGCAATCGGAAATAGCATGATTCAATTATCGCATTTTGGTAACAAGTCATGACATACTTAGCGAAAGATGTATCCACACTTGCATCAAAGACTTTTTTCGGAGAGCGATATGCCCCGAAGAATAAGAATTAGATTCCGGCTGAGGCTTGAATCACTAGAACAGGCTCGGCGGGTGTGGACCTAAGGGCTACAAAGGCATAATTGGCTGAGAAAAAAGAAATTCCAGAAAAGACAACTGCAAAAAAAGCGACTGTCAAGAAAGCTGCTGTTAAAAAAGTAGTCGAGAAAAAAGTAGTCGAGAAAAAAGTACTCGACAAAAAACCAGCAGTGAAAAAAGAAGCTTCACCTAAGGTCGTTGAAAAAAAGGACGAGCCTAAGAAGCCGCTCAGCATTCAGCTAATCTTTCAGGCACCAGACCTCCCTACTCCCAAAGTAAATCCTCGAAGTGGCAAGCTTGCCGAAGAGGAAACTTCTGAAGCTCAGACCAGGTCAACTTCTACTCGAACTAGACAGCGAACTAGGCCCGAAGTCGAGGCCAAGCCAAAGACCAAGGATGAGCCTTTAGAAGAAAAAGACTCAGGATCGACCAGGGTTGCCGCAAAGCGTCAGCGTCGCAAGGACTCGAGGGACACGGGTCGCCGCAGGACTGCAGTCACCGAGTCAGAATTTTTGGCAAGAAGAGAATCTGTTGATCGCCGAATGGTTGTTCGCGAAAAGGATGCCAGGGTTCAAATCGGAGTTCTTGAGGACGGCCTCTTGGTCGAACACTACGTAGCCGAAAGCCAGGGCGGGTCGCTCATTGGAAATGTTTATCTCGGCAAGGTTCAGAATGTATTGCCTTCAATGGAAGCAGCTTTTGTTGACATCGGACGTGGTCGGAATGCTGTGCTGTATTCGGGTGAGGTCGATTGGGATGCGGCAGAAACTGGGAACCAGCCCAGAAGAATTGAGCTGGCACTAAAGTCTGGTGATCAAGTTTTGGTTCAGGTAACCAAGGACCCGGTTGGCCAAAAAGGGGCAAGGCTCACTTCGCAGATCTCACTACCCGGACGTTTCCTTGTCTACGTTCCCGGGGGTAACATGTCTGGGATTTCTAGGAAGCTACCAGAGGGCGAGAGGCAGCGACTAAAACAAATTCTGAAGCACGCTTTGCCTGAGGACGCTGGGGTTATCGTGCGAACCGCTGCAGAGGGTGCAACCGAAGATCAGCTCACCCTGGATGTTGAAAGACTGAAGATGCAGTGGGAAACCATTAACAGTGAGGTGGCAAAGGGTAAAGCCCCGACGCTTCTTCACAGCGAACCGGATTTGTTGGTGAAAATCATCCGTGATGTCTTTAATGAGGACTTCACTGAGCTGGTTGTTTCCGGGGAAGAGTCCCTGGGCACAATCAAACAGTATTTGGAGTCTGTGGCACCTGAGCTCATTGAACGCTTGGTTCAGTACACGGCTAGCGAGGATATTTTTGATAGCTATCGACTCGGGGATCAAATCATCAAGGCCCTGGACAGAAAGGTTTTCCTCCCCTCCGGAGGTTCTCTGGTTATTGATCGCACGGAAGCCATGACGGTTGTTGACGTTAACACCGGAAAATTCATCGGCTCCGGAGGAAACCTCGAAGAGACTGTTACCAAGAACAATCTTGAGGCAGCCGAGGAACTTGTTCGACAGCTGAGATTACGCGACATCGGCGGAATCGTCGTGGTGGACTTTATTGACATGATTCAAGAGTCAAACCAGGAAATGGTGCGAAGACGCCTGTTGGAGTGCCTATCAAGGGATCGCACCAAAAACCAAGTTGGCGAAATTACCTCCCTTGGGCTTGTCCAGATGACGAGAAAGAAAATCGGTCTCGGATTACTTGAAACTTTCTCAGAGCCCTGTGACTGCTGTGCTGGCAGAGGCGTAGTAGTTCACGACGAGCCAAGGTTCAGGATGCCGGAAGTTTCGGAGAATAAGCGAACTAAGAAGAAAGAGAAGCCTAAGCCGACTGTAGTTAAAAAAATAGTAACGGCGGAGCAGGCTGACGCATTCAAGAGCGTGGTTAATCAAATAGCGAGTGCTGGTCATTCGAGTGATGAGGCGGTTCTTCAGGTAAAGAAGGAGCCCGAGGGCAAGACAGAGATCCTTAACGCTGTGCTTGATTCGCTCCCAGAAGCCGAGGATGTGCCGAAGCCAAAGCGGCGACGGGCTACGTCAGCGGGTAGGCTTTCAATTACAACCGAGTAAAACGCGGTTGAGTGTTGCTCACTCTTGGTTTATTTGCTAAACTTCGAGGCTGTTGCTCACGTTCTGTGGTTCAACAAGATTTCCCCTAATAGTTAGGTCAAAAAGTGGTTTACGCAATTGTTCGAGCTGGTGGACGCCAGGAAAAGGTTGAGGTCGGCACCATCGTGACCATGAACCGCATCAAAGCGTCTTCAGGCTCCATAGAGCTTCCGGCTGTTTTGTTGGTTGACGGTGACAAGGTCACCTCAGACTCACAGTCTCTTTCCAAGGTCAAGGTTGTTGCTGAGGTTCTTGACCAGTTGCGTGGCCCAAAGATTTCGATTCAAAAATACAAAAATAAGACTGGATACAAGAAGCGTCAGGGTCACCGTCAAGACTTGACCCGCGTCCAGGTCACAGAGATCAAGTAACTAGGAGTTAGACAATGGCATCCAAAAAGGGAGTTAGCTCCACACGTAACGGTCGCGACTCGAACTCTCAGCGTTTGGGCGTAAAGCGTCACGATGGCCAGGCAGTCAATGCCGGTGAAATAATAGTTCGCCAGCGCGGCACTCACTTCCACCCGGGAGTAAATGTTGGCCGCGGCAAGGACGACACCCTGTTCGCTCTTGCAGCAGGTGCGGTCAAATTCGGCGCAAAGGCAGGCCGACGAGTAGTAAACATCGTCACCCTGTAACAGGATTCAGCAAAGAGGCGGACCTGGACCAGGTTCGTCTTTTTTTGTAGGGAGGGAAGAATGGTCACTTTTGTTGATCAAGTAACCCTGCACCTATCCGCGGGAAACGGCGGAGACGGGTGCACAAGCACAAAACGCGAGAAATTTAAGCCGCTTGCAGGACCCGACGGCGCCAATGGCGGCGATGGCGGCACCATTTCGCTTATTTCGGACGTGAACACCACGACACTTCTCGACTACCATCATCGTCCACACCGCACTGGACTCAATGGCACATCTGGAGCGGGCGATTACAGGAACGGCGCCCACGGCGGCGACATTGTTCTAAAGGTTCCAGTGGGAACCGTCGTGAAAGACGCTCGGGGCAAATTACTGGCTGATTTGGACTCGGTTGGGATGGAAATCGTTGTCGCCCAAGGTGGACAGGGAGGCCTCGGTAACGATGCACTGTCTAACCAGAAGAGAATTGCTCCTGGTTTTCATCTTTTAGGTGTGCCCGGCTGGAAAGGCGAGGTAATCCTCGAGCTCAAGGTTGTCGCTGACATCGCTTTTGTGGGATTCCCCAGTGCTGGAAAGAGTTCTTTGATTGCCTCGATGAGCTCAGCTCGTCCGAAAATTGCAGATTATCCATTCACCACTCTTCACCCAAACCTTGGCGTCGTTCAGGCCGGAGAGCAAAGGTACACTGTTGCTGACGTACCTGGTCTCATAGAGGGCGCAAGTCAAGGTAAAGGTCTAGGTCTTGAGTTTTTGAGGCACGTGGAAAGATGTAGCGCTCTACTCCACGTTATCGACTGTGCCACCATGGAGCCGGGCAGGGATCCTCTGACTGACCTGAAGGTTATCCTCGGCGAACTGCGTGACTACCAGGTGCCTGAGGGGCAGACGCCTCTGCACGAAAGACCTCAGTTAGTGGCCTTGAATAAAATCGACATTCCGGATGCTAAGGAATTGGCGGCTTTTGTGACCGAGGAGCTGGAGGCTATGGGTTATCCAGTCTTTGCGGTCTCAACTGCCACTCACGAGGGCCTTAAGGAACTGAACTTCGCACTCAGCGCGGTGGTTCTCAAGGAACGCGAGGGCAAGGCTGTCGGAGCCCAGAGGAGATTCTCCTTGATTCCCACCAAGGCCGAGGATTCAAGCTACATAGTTCGAAAAGAATCGATCTCCGGTGAGGATGTGTTTCGAATCATTGGCTCCAAGCCAGAGCGATGGGTTGCACAGACTCATTTTGGAAACACCGAAGCGGTTGGATATCTTGCTGAACGTCTTCAAAAAATCGGCATAGAGGACGAACTCGTGAGAAAAGGCGCGAAGCGCGGTTCCACCGTAATCATCGGTGAGGAAAATGGTGTCGTATTCGACTGGGATCCCTTGATCGACTCTGTCGCAGAATTAGCCGATGGTATCGGTCTTGGGGAAGACGAAAAGCGAAGAACTAACGAACAACGACGTGGCGAATACTACGCGATGATGGATCAACGAGCCAAGGGCCGTGAAGAACGTGCTGCCGTACGAGAGGCCAGCGTCTTCGTAGAAGAAGACCAAGAGTGAAAACCTCCGAACGGATTGCATCAGCCGGCAGAATTCTTATCAAGGTTGGATCAAGTTCTATAACCGGTGAAAATCATTCCAATCTAGACAAAATTGTTGATCTGAGCGCCGCGTTAATAGCTCTTGGCAAGGACGTTATCGTGGTGAGCTCCGGGGCAATCGCAACGGCTGCGCCATTTGTAGGCCTTACAGTCAAGGCCGAGGACCTGCCAACATCGCAAGCACTAGCGAGCATTGGTCAGGCCAAGCTAATGAGTCGATACGAAAAATCTCTAGAGCGCCACAATCTAATGCCGGGGCAAATACTTCTAACGGTCGAAAACTTGGATCAAGAAGTTACTTCGCTGAATGCGCTGCGTGCACTCGAAAGGCTCCTGGAGATAAAAGTCTTACCAATAATCAATGAGAACGATTCGGTTGCAACAAATGAGATCCGATTTGGCGACAATGATCAGCTCGCGGCCAGAGTCTCAAGGTTGGCAAAGGTCGATCTTATGATTCTGCTAAGCGATGTCGATGGGCTCTACAGTAAGCCTCCGCAAGAAGAGGGCTCGGAGCATATTCCGGTTGTAGCTTTCGGCTCGGACTTATCTTGGGTTGAAGTGTCTGGCACCTCGACCGGTTACGGAACCGGGGGTGCACTCACAAAACTGTCAGCTGCCAAATTAGCTACGAAGGCCTCGGTTGGAGTGATTCTGACGTCCAGTGAGAGCGTCAGTTATCTGATTGAGGGTGACTGCAAGCACACTTGGTTTGAGCCCGGACCTAAGAGCTAGGATTTTAGGATGAGCGTTCAGCAACTTTTGCAAGATGCCAAGGCAGCTTCAGCTGCCATGGGTAGAGCAAACAGCTCGGCAAAAAATCAGGCGCTTGAGACCATCGCGTCAGAGCTTGAAAAGAATTCAGAATTGATAATTGCGGCAAACGAGCTCGATATGAAGGCGGCTCAAGAAAATGGTGTAAGTCAGGCCCTTCAGGATAGATTGCGACTCGACCAGCCAAGGGTATCTTCTTTAGCCACTTCTCTTAGGAAAATCGCTCAACTAGATGACCCAATCGGAGAGTCGGTTAGGGGAATGACTCTTGCGAATGGGTTACTGGTTCAGCAGGTTAGGGTTCCGTTTGGCGTGATCGGGTGTATCTACGAGGCTCGACCAAACGTAACTATTGACATTGCAGGTTTGGCCATCAAGAGCGGTAATTGTGCCGTACTGAGAGGCGGCAGTGCTGCCGAAAATACGAACAAGGCCCTGATTGGTGTTATCCAAGCTGGACTGGAAAAAACGGGACTACCGAAGTCGGCTGTCTCGACAGTAGATCCTTTTGGCAGAGATGGCGCTGTTGAGCTCATGAAGGCTAATGGTCTGGTCGACGTTCTTATCCCTCGTGGATCTGCGAGCCTAATCCGAACAGTTGTAACTGAATCGACAGTGCCAGTGATTGAAACCGGCGACGGTGTTGTGCACATCTTTGTAGACGCCTCAGCAGACATAGCAATAGCGATTCCTATAATTATCAATTCGAAAGTGCAACGCCCCTCGGTGTGCAATGCTCTCGAGACTCTGCTTGTGCACGCCGATGCCGCGCAGAAGCTTCTGCCAGCACTCGCCAAAAAATTGAAGGAAAACGGAGTCACAGTCCACGGCTGCCAGGAGACTTTGCGTTATGTCCCTGATGCGATTGCGGCAACAGTCGATGACTGGGCGACCGAGTATTTGGGCTTGGATTTGGCTATCCGTGTCATTGCTGATTTAGATTCCGCGCTGACGCATATCGCCGAGTTCTCAACCAAGCACACAGAGTCGATCCTGACATCCGATGCTCTAAATGCGGAGCGGTTTCTTTCCGAGGTCGATTCATCGGTAGTTATGGTCAACTCTTCTACCAGATTTACCGACGGCGGAGAGTTTGGCTTTGGCGCTGAAGTTGGGATTTCCACTCAAAAACTTCACGCGAGGGGCCCAATGGGTCTTCGGGAATTAACATCAACCAAGTGGTTGGTTCGTGGAAGCGGACAAGTCCGAAGCTAAACTAGAGGACGAAGAAGGGGCCAGAACATGATTGCCATATTATTTGAGGAAGGTGTGATTATTCATCACACCGAGCTGCCGATTCCAGCATTGTTGTTTGGGCTTATAGCATTCGCGTCATTCTCGGTTCTGGCTGCAATCACGTGGTCTTACCGAGACGTAGCAAACAGGCATTCCCACAAGGAGTCGGGCTCCAGGGCCGGCCACTAGTCCAACATGACTTCCAAGCGACGACGCATTGGTGTGATGGGTGGAACTTTTGACCCAATTCATCACGGCCACCTAGTCGCGGCCAGCGAAGTCGCGGCAGCCCTCAGCCTAGACGAGGTGGTGTTTGTTCCAACTGGTCAGCCTTGGCACAAGAAAGCCGTTAGCTCTGCAGAGCACCGCTATCTAATGACCGTCATTGCGACTGCTGCCAATCCTCAGTTCACAGTTAGTCGAATAGACATAGATCGACCAGGGGTTACTTACACTGTCGATACTCTTCGAGATCTCTCGTCTCTAATGCCCGATTCTGATCTGTTTTTTATCTCAGGCGCTGACGCGATCGCACAAATACTGGCGTGGAAAGAAATTGACGAAATCTGGCCCTTGGCAGAGTTCATAGCTGTTAGCCGCCCGGGTCACAACTTAGAGCTGCCAGAAGCACCCGAGGGCAACATGTCGGTTCTTGAGGTACCCGCTCTGTCGATCTCCTCTACAAACATTCGACAGCGCGCCGGAGAAGGTAAGCCAATCTGGTACCTGGTTCCCGACGGAGTTGTTCAGTACATTGCCAAGCACAAGCTATACGAGGGGGAGTCTTGACAACTCCCATGACCAGGCGCGAGCTGCGAGAGCTTGAGAGAGCCGGAGCAATAAGCGAACCGAGAGTCCTAGCGCCGATTGAACAGCTGGTATCTAGTCAAATGCCACTTCAAGGTCAAACCCCTGAACTGGTCGAAGAGCAATTTGACACGATTGAGGTGGCGTCTTCACCGCTGACGCGTAGGCAGATGCGCGAACAGGATCTTCTGCGTTCAACTGCAGAGACTATTAAACCAAATATTGTGGGGAGCACCAACCTCAAGCCCCCCTTACTCGAAGACCCCGCTAGTTCCGAGCTGCTTTCAAGGCGCAGCCTCAGAGAGCCTTCGGCGACCGTTGCAGAGGCGACGTCGCTGACACCTGAGGAAGATACCTCAGTAATTAGTTCGATCGAGCCCCCCGAGGAGCACCTATTTACCGGCGCAAACTTGTTTGCAGAACCAAGCACTCAATCAATAGTTCTTGAGGCGATGACCGAAGCGATTTCGTTATCGATGGACACGGGAGAGATTTTCACAACCGGGTCCATTTCTATCGTTTCAGACCCTGCCACCGGCGCGCATACAGCCGGTTTCGATCTCGACGGAATCTCACAAGGCCAAGAGAGTGTTATTGGCGTGGTATCAACAGTTAGTCCGATAAGCGCCCTGGACTTAATCGACCAGCGCTTATCCATCGGAGTGGTTCCGCAATCTGTGCTGCGAAGGGGCTGGTGGAGGCCGTGGGCTCTAGCCGTCTGCGCGCTAGTTCTTGCAATTGCTGCCATACTTGCCAGTATCACAATTCTCGGGGCCATAGGAGGCTAAGTACTTGCCAGCAAGCAAAGACACTATTTCACTAGTTAAAACCGCATCGAAAGTAGCCTTTGACAAGCTTGGAGAGAACATAGTTGCCCTCGATGTCACCGAGCCATTTGCCCTTGCAGAGGTCTTCTTGATGATTAGCGCAACCAATGAGCGTCAAGCTCAGGCAATTGGGGACGCTATCGAAGATGAGTTGCTAAAGAAAAAAGTGAAGGCTCGTTTCCGCGAGGGTAGGCAGACTGGCCGTTGGATTTTACTTGATTTTGGAGATCTCATCGTTCACGTTATGCACGAACAGGAGCGCGAATTTTACTCACTAGAGCGCCTCTGGAGTGATTGTCCAGTTGTCCCAACTGCCTAGTTTTTCTGTGTAGACTTAGGCACTTCACGGGCCTGTGGCGCAGCTGGTAGCGCACCTGCATGGCATGCAGGGGGTCAGGGGTTCGAGTCCCCTCAGGTCCACCGTGGAAGGCAGACCGCGATGGGCGTCCATTTAGATGCCAGCGAGTAGATTTTCCAGAGTAATCGCACTTGAGCCACCTTTCGGGGTGGCTCTTGACGTTGGTGTGGAGTTATGTTCCAGCTCGCTCAGCGCATTCGTCAGGCCGCCGTCGATGGTGTACTTGACTTAGATAACGATAATTAAGTGCCGCAAAATGTTTGAGTAACTCTTTCTTCAAATTCTGGTGGGGTCATTAATTCCTCGTCAGCTGGGTCAATTTGATAAGGGTTAGCTAATACCCGACACAAACGCCTGAAGGGTAAAAAATCATTATTTTCAACCGCGGCGTCGATAGCAAACTGCACTTGATGATTCCTCGCAATCACTGCTGGGTTGGCTTCGCGCATAGACAATAAGGTCTCGCTATCTTTTGCCCGCAGCTCCTGCCATTGTTTTATCAACGCAGTCACGACGTCTGAATCCTCAAATAGATTAATGACGACTTGATTCGACCCACCTTCAGCCACCTGGGTCAGGCTATTGAAGAAAACCGTGAAATCAACGGCGTCCCGTTCCATCACAGCTAGCAACTCTTTGGTGAGCTGCTGGACTTGATCATTGCTGTCAGAAAAGCCGAACTTACGAATTAGCCCTGCTTGATAAGACTTTTGAAACTGTGGCATGAATTCCGATAGCCGCTGTTGCGCCAATTCAATTGATTTTTCTTCATTTTCATCAAACAGCAATAACAATGTCTCGGCCAATCGAGTTGTATTCCATTGAGCGATTCTTGGCTGTTGGTCCCAGGCGTAACGGCCCTGAGTATCGATTGAACTAAACACTTTGTGAGGGTCATATTCATCCATAAAAGCACAGGGCCCAAAGTCGATGGTTTCACCAATAATTGACACGTTATCGGTATTCATAACTCCGTGGATAAAGCCAACAAGCATCCACTCAGCAATGAGATCAGCTTGTCTTTTTCCGACGGTAGACAATAGATCAAGATACTTTGATGTCGATTGCTTCAGTTCGGGGAAGTGTTTTGCGATAACGAAATCGGCTAACGCTTTTACACCTCTTGTTGCTGGTTGCGACTGGGAAGACTGTAGTTTTGCATCTTGAGCGTGAGCGAACTGAAAACTGCCCACACGTAAGTGGCTCTGTGCCGAACGCACCAAGATAGCGCCAGGGTTTAGTTTCTCCCGTGCGACTGAATCTCCGGTCGCCAACATAGCAATCGACCGGGTGGTTGAAATACCTAAACCCGCCATAGCTTCACTTAGCAAATATTCTCGCATCACAGAACCCAATGTTGCTCGACCATCGCCAGCTCGAGAAAACTGAGTTCGACCCGACCCTTTCAATTGAATATCAAGGTACTTTCCCTCAGCAGTCTTTACCTGCCCCAACATATGCGCGCGACCGTCACCCAGGGAAGGTGACCAATGACCAAACTGATGACCCGAGTAAGCCAACGCAATTGGGCGGTTGTCTTCATTGATAATGTTGCCCGATAGCAGCGAGACGGCCCGTTGACTCTTAAACCAACCAACCTCAATGCCTAACTGCTTCAGTAGGTTCTTGTTGAGCTCAATTAATGACGGAGAGGCCGTCGGAGCAGGTATGGATTCAGCAAACATTTCTCTTGGCAAATCTTTATAGTGCTGAAAAGAGATTGGATTGTCGACGGCGGCGTCTGGATTGGTATTCATAATTTCCAATTAATGCTGGCAATTGAGGCTTTTTCATAACGCGAAAAGCTTTTCCTCACGTTATCACATCGCCTTTATCGTCTAGTTTCTATGCCTCATGATTCAAACAAACGGTAGACGTATTAGATGCCTCGTTCACACTCTTGATATTGGTTTCACTCCGAGTTTTTCAACGAAGCGAAGCGGATAACCATGAGGATCTTGCAGTAAGACATTTAGTTCCCCGAGTAGGGGCCGGCTCACGAAACGGACAAAATTGCACGTTTGGGGGCTATGGCCAGGGGTTGTTGGCTGGTGCTGACCGATACAGCGTGGGGTTGGCGATGCCGAGGTCTTTCACTACGTCGGCCCGCTCAGGACACTGCCGCCCGCGGGGATCGTTGCGGCGGGGCGGGAGGGACTTCCTTGGCGGCCACCACGAGCGATAGAGCAATCACAACGTTGGAGCGCCGGGTGCGTACTGTGCACTCGCCGTCTGACTTTCCCACGAGTTCGCCGAGCGCATCCGTCAGGCCGCCGTCGATGCGGTATCTGACCACCACCCGCATACCGAGAGGGGCGTTCGACAGGAAGTGCAGGGGCACAGGCAATGGGGAACTCACCCCTTCATGCTAGACGCGGTAGGCCGTATAACACTCCGGCTAACGTGCAATTTTGTCCGTTTCGTGAGTTGGCCCCAGGTAGAACATTGTTGTTGGCATCAGACTCATTTAGGACCACGGTGTTTTTCTCAGACTGAGTTTGCGTCTGCGAGTTTCTTCTCCCAATTTTGTCTGGTTTTTGTCAAGAGATCAATGAACATAAAGTCGTAATTAATCGGGCTGATTTCCAGCAAATTTTCAGTATTCTGACTTAGACTTCCTCAAAGTTGCATACCTCTAAGAAAGGGTAGAAGTGGCCTCTCATAATCCTGCTTTCAACCAAAGCATGCGTTCCGGACTAGCCTCTGCGAACCAGAATCAAGTAAACGTCGAATTTGATCGCATGACCTCAAAGCCCATGACCATGGCGGGAACTACCTCAAAGGTCCTAGGCATGTTTCTGGCAGTATTGGTTGGAGCAGGGGCGACTTGGTACTTGGAGCTTTACTCCCTATTTTTCCCTGCAATGTTCGTCGGCTTAGGTCTTGGTCTTTGGGCAAGTTTCAGCAAGAAGGTCCGTCCAGGCCTTTACATGGCATACGCGTTGGTTCAGGGTGTTTTCATCGGAAGCATTAGTGGATTGTTGGAGTCTTTCTACCCTGGAATTGTTCAGACTGCTGTTATCGGAACCTTTGCAACTGCCGGCACGATGTTTGCGGCCTATCGTTTTGGGTGGATAAAGGTTGATCAGCGCTTTACTCGGTTCATGACTTTTGCGGTTACCGGATATCTGGTGTTTGCTCTTGTAAACCTCGGATTTGCAATGTTTGCCGGCATCAGCATTTACAGCTCACCATTCGGCTGGCTAATCGCTTTGGTTGGAGTAGGACTTGCCGCCTTCACCTTGAATCTTGACTTTGAGGTCATTAGCCAGGGTGTTAGCCAGCGTTGGCCCGAGGAGATGGAGTGGCGAGCTGCATTTGGTTTGACGGCTACGCTCATTTGGCTTTATGTCGAGATTCTTCGATTGCTGTCTATTTTTAACCAAAACTAAGAGGCGCGTTTCTCCCATTGCTGCCATAACTGGCGAAGGTCCCAAGCGTTTTCGGCGAGTATTGACACCCCTCGCACTCCGGTGCGGCGAGTTTTTCCAGATATTAGAAGCAGCTTATTTTGAAATAACAACTGGCTGCATCGACGTTGTGCTTCATCAAAGAACGTTGCATCTGCAATCCCGGATCCATCGTCCAGGCTGATAAATACGACCCTCTTACCGCTGCGCATAGGTGGAGTTTGGGTTGCAATTCGGACTCCGGCCACCAAGACCTCGGTGTTGCTCCTCAGTGAGCCAACTTCGCTTGCTCGCACAACTCCCATTTCTTCTAGCATCTGCTGGAACTTTTGTATCTGATGTTCAGAGATGTCCATCCCGGTAACAGCCATTTCAGCCGCAAGTTCTTGTTGCCTGGTGGGCGGAGAGTTGCCCACTGGTAGTTGATCAAGGTTTGTCAGGTCAAATGCCAGCTGATTTTTATCGATTTTTGGCGCGGCCTTTGAGCTAATCTGTCTAATCTTTACCAGGAGGTCACTTCGGTTGTGGATTGATTCTTCATTTGATACCCCGGCTACGGTATCTAGTGCGCCCACTAGCGCAAGGCGCTCTAGAGTTCGCCTCGAAGGTCTGGCCCTTAGATAAAAATCAGTTACATCTGCGTAGGGTTGCTCGCAAATTATTCGATCCATCTCAGGCTTTGAGATACCCGAAATTTCACCGAGCGAGACCCTCACTCCAAGCTCTTTGCCAATTTTCTGGACAACGTATTGACTGGTTGAATAATTTACGTCAATGCGAAGAAGTCGAACTCCCAATCTTCTAGCTTCTGCGAGCAGCAATCTTCTTGGGTACATTCCGGGGTCGTGCGTCAGTAGTCCAGCTATGAACTCGGTGGGGTAGTGAGTTTTTAGCCACGCTGAATGATACGTGGGGACTGCAAATGCAGCGCCGTGTGCCTTGCAGAATCCAAAGCTTCCAAAACCTTCGAGGATTGACCACACTCGGTCAATTACAGCTGGAGTGTAATCTCTGGCCGCGGCTGACTTTTTAAAGTAGCGCTGAACTATACGAGCTTTATCTGGCTTACCCAGCTGTCGACGCATCTCATCAGCCCTGGCTAACGAGCAACCCGTCATTACCTGCATTATGCGCATCAGCTGCTCATGAAAGACCACTACTCCGTAGCTTTCTTTGAGGATGTCATGAAGATCTGGATGCATGTAGTCCGGCTGAATAAAGCCGTGTCTGCCATCAAGGTAGGGCTTAATCATGTTTCCTTTCATTGGCCCCGGTCTAAAAAGTGAAATTTGCATTGTGAGGTCATTGAATTTGGTTGGTTGATGTTTGCCGGTCAGCTCTCTTTGACCTGGGCTTTCGATTTGGAACAAGCCCAGGGTGTTGGTGGTCCTGATCATCTTGTAGACGGCGGGGTCGTCTCTTGCGACTTTGTCTAAATCGAGGTCAACATTTTTGACTCGTTTGATCTCCTTTATTGTGTAGGCCATTGCACTTTGCATCCGCACGCCTAGTACATCGAGCTTTAGAAAGCCCATGGGGTCCATGTCGTCTTTATCAAACTGGCTCATAGGTAAGCCCATCCCGCTCGGTTCGGTTGGGGTTAGGTCAAGCAGTCTTGAGTTTCCCAAGATCACGCCGCAGGGGTGCATGGAAATGTGTCTAGGCAACCTATCTAGTCGCTGGGTTATATCAACTAGCAGGTTTAGCTTGCGGTCAGATTCGGTGAGCTTGGAAAAGTTTGCAAGCTCGGGCTTATTCGACATTTCTGACCGAAAGTTTTTTGCCGAAAATCGCCACATGTTCTTAGCAATCTCGTCAACCTGCTGATCGTCTAATCCAAGTGCCATTCCGCCGTCTCTGACGGCACCCCTGCCTCGATAGGTGGACTGCATTGAAAGCAGGGTCACTCGTTTACCGCCGTAGCGTCGAAAGATCGCGCGATAAATTTCGTGTCGCCTGGCAGATTCAACATCAATGTCTATGTCTGGCAAGGTGCTGCGCTCTGTTGAAAGAAATCTTTCGAACAGTAGTCCTTCTTCTATCGGGTCAACGCTGCTTATGCCAAGCAAGTAATTGATCAATGAGCCAGCGCCGGAACCTCTCGCCGCAATTCTTATGCGCATGTCTCTAATCATTTGAGCCACATCGGCAACCGTTAAAAAGTAGGTTGCAAACCCAAGCTTGTTTACCGCTATCAGCTCCTTGGAGAGTCGATGTTGAATAGTTGCGAGTTCGGCTGCCTTGATTCCTGGGTAGCGCAAGCTAATTGCAGCATGACTTCTTTGCCAGAGAACTTCGAAGGGGTTTTCTGTCACTCCAAGCGAAGATTGCTCTGGAGTCTTTGGTTGGTTCCAGCCACAATCGTCAGTTGGATCTAGAGAGCATTTTTGGGCTAGAAGTTCTGTTGTTCTCAGAAGCGCTACTGACTCGTTGGTGTCTTCAGTTATCTCTAGAGCCAGCGTTGCCATCTGATGAGATGGCTTTAGCCAGGCCTGGGCGTTTGGCTGTGGGGTAAATAGACCTAGAGGTTCCAGATATCTTGCGGAATCTAAAACATCTGCGGTTAGCGCACCATCCGGTTCTATGTAGCGAACCGCGTTGGTTATTACCGGAGGAATGCCAACTATTTTTGCTAGGTCAAACATTGCCTTTGCGTGCTGCGCGGAACCTAATTTGCCGGGCTCAGTCATGTGATTCACCACTTCAATGGCAAGTGCAGCCGGGGCTGGAAAACACTCTCGCCACATCGTTGCTAGGTCACGTGCACTGGTTTTGGAGGTGAGCACAGCATCAGCCAATGAGCTTTCAAGGCCAATCAGTATCGTGCAAAAGGTTTCTTCCTTGAAAAAGCCAGCAAGATCACCAATTTTTATCGAGACATCCTTTTTCCCACCTTTTCTCTCCTGCGCCTTAGAGATAATGCGACATAGAGTTGCCCAACCCTTACCTGAGTTGTGTCCGTGAGCCAGAATCAGAACGCGACCCAGCGACTTATCTGCGGTCACTTCTAGGCTGACGCCCACAATCGGAGATATGCCAGTAGATATAGAGGCTCCTATGTGCTTTATTGCCCCGTAGAGGCCGTCTCGATCGGTTATTGCTAAAGATTCACAGCCCATTGAGCTTGCAGCCGCACAAAGCTGCTCAGGTCTGTTTACGCCATAGTGGGCAGAGAAGGCGGAGCTGACGTTTAGGTGAGTAAAGCTCATTTAGGGCGTGGCTTGCTCAATTTGCCAGTTGTCACCGGGCATTTGGTGTCTTAGCTGGAAAAAGTATCTATTGTCAAGGCTTGCTGCCCACAAGCGCCACATTTCTGTCTCAACCAGGTTTTGACCCTGACCGGGGTGGGCCTGACCTGCATGTTGCCACCAGAGTGCCCTGGAGTACCAACGAACCGGCCGAGATGTGGTCAAAAAGACCGCATCGCGCCAGGTAAAGCAAGCCGGAGCACCGTCAGCATCAAGTACGACACCGGTGACTAATTCTGTTTCCAAAGCTAGCGCCCCTTCTAACTATTCGAACAAATGTTCGAATAGTTAGAAGTGTAAGTCTTAGCTGAGACATTTACAAAATTGTCTGGAAACTATGGCTCAGTTTTTTGTTTTTGCCAATCCTCGACAAGGGTAACTACCCTGAGGCTTGAATCTAATTTCTAGTTTTTACTAGGCGATCGAAAGGTCGTCGCTTTGGGACGAGTTGGTCAGAAGAGCTAAGCGTTTGCGAAATGAGCCGAGCCTATTTAGGTTCGAGAGCGGAATGTTTTGCCAATGAGTTACGCCTCTGATTCCTTGCAGTGCTGAAAGGCTCCAAACTTCGCAGCCCGCTAGGTCCTCAGGCCTTGAATTCACGAAGGCAGTTTTAAATCCTGCCTGATTTGCCATCTCGAAAACGAGTTCTCTGGTGATTGATGGGAGCCAGTCAGTTGAGTCATCGGGTCCGCAAAGCACGTCGTCACGCCACCAAACGATGGACGATAGCGCTCCGTCCGCCACGTTCCCGCTGGCATCTAAAATCACCGCTTCGTCGGCGCCGTGAAGGTTAGCTTTTCTTCTAAGCTTTTGGCACACCGAGAGATCCGGACCTTTGACGTGAGGGTCAACTCGCGGATCCGGCTCGTCTAGTGACCATAGAGAGCAGGTAAGAGTCCTAACTGGTGCCTGGCGGAGTCGGAAAAATAGCTGTTCACCGGGGTTTTGCTCCTTGCGGAATTCTATCCTTGGAAACCATTCGCCTTCCGCCGGAATTGCGGACACGACGGCGTCAAAAAAGCCACTCAGGTCCTGCTGCTGTATTTTGGTAACCGAACCAGAAAACCTCGCAAAGTGCCGATCTATAACTCGGGTTGAACCGTTGGAAACCAGCCAACTGTCCGCCACGCTAAGAGTGGTTGGAATGGCGTGGTCAATCGGATTCAACTCACCACCGGTGAATTGAAAGAAATCTCCAGATACGCTCATCTTGTCTAGAATACGGGTCTGGAAAAGGATTAGATGCCACTTTATTATGAACGCATAGCCGGGTGGAGCCCCGTGGCTGATACTTTCGTGGCTTTTTTCGGGACTAAGCCAAACTCATTCTGGCTAGACCGGGAACATCACCATGACGCTCGATTTTCGATAATTGGCTCTGGACCGCAGACTTCCCAATTGCCGAAGTATGCCAAAGATGACAAGAATCACAACTTGCCGTTTGGTTTTCGCCCTGGCTTCGTGGGAGTCATTGAATACAAACTACCTGAAAAGGGTCCACTGGTTGTCTCGGGCATTGAGGTGGACAGGGCCTTTGTCTACGACCATGACAATCGGGCCATGTTTTTTGTTGGCGAGTTTGTTGATAGGGCATCCTTTGCCGATTGGTTCCACGCCGCTTTGTTGCGATTGGCTCTAGCTGGGGGAGATGCGGCCAACTACGGGCTCAGTCACGACGCTGCTACAGCTGCCAGCTTTGAGGTCAAGGACGCTAAGAATGACTACCTTGCAAACATCGAAAAGGCTAAAGATCAAATCGCCAAAGGTGAGATCTACCAGCTCTGCCTGACAACTGAATTGTCGGGGGATTACGTTGGGGATCCACTTGCGCTGTTTCTTCGACTCAGAAAAGATCATGGCGCTCCCTACTGCAGCTATCTAAAGGTAGGCGGTGTTAGTTATTTGAGTATTTCGCCTGAAAGATTCTTGACAGTGTCTGGGGTGAGGGTCACCAGTTCGCCCATCAAGGGCACTCGCGCTAGATCGAGTGATCCTGAAATAGATTCGGCCTTGCAGGCGTCGCTCGGGGCCGATGAGAAAGAGCGAGCAGAAAACCTAATGATTGTTGATTTGATTAGAAACGATCTGTCTTTAGTCTGCACGGCTCAATCAATCACGGTCGAGTCGCTATTGGCGCTGCGGTCATATTCGACCGTACATCAACTTGAATCTGATGTTGCCGGCGAGCTCGCGGATGCTAAGACCGGCTTTGACGCGCTGAGTGCTTTGTTCCCGGGTGGTTCAATGACCGGTGCTCCAAAAATTAGGGCCTGCGCATTGATTGCGGAACTAGAGAATAGGCCCAGGGGTGCCTATTCGGGCGCGATTGGCTGGATCAGCCCATCGGGCGACATGGATCTTGGAATGGTTATTAGAACGGCTATCTTCGAAAATCAAACTGTCAGCATTTCCGTGGGCGGGGGCATTACCTCTGGATCAGATCCTGAAACCGAGCACGCGGAAATGCAATTGAAGGCACTGGCCCTAGTTCAGGCAATGGGCGCCTCGGTGAATTGGTAACCTATAAGCCCGCTAAGCAAAAGGCAACTAATTGCAAGAAGATTACAACGTCACAGCCATTCAAGATAAGTGGCTGCCGGTTTGGGATGACCTAAAGCCTTTTGACTCATCCAGAAAAGATGACACTAGGCCCACTAAGTATGTTTTGGACATGTTCCCGTACCCTTCTGGTGACTTGCACATGGGCCATGCAGAGGCCTATGCCCTCGGCGATGTTATTGCGCGTTATTGGGGCCAAAAGGGCTACAACGTTATGCATCCAATTGGATGGGATGCTTTTGGGTTGCCTGCCGAGAATGCAGCAATTAAGCGCGGCCTAGACCCAAGAGCTTGGACCTATGAAAACATCGCTCAGCAAAAAGCATCTATGCGCAGGTATGCCTGCAGTTTTGACTGGGACAGAGTGCTGCAGACTTGTGACCCGAGTTACTACCAGTGGAACCAGTGGTTGTTTCTAGAGCTCTACAGCCGAGGTCTTGCCTACCGCAAGAACTCGAACGTGAACTGGTGCCCGAGCTGCCAAACAGTGCTAGCTAACGAGCAGGTAGTCCAGGGTCTTTGTGAACGTTGCGACTCGGTGGTTACCAAGAAATCTCTGACTCAGTGGTACTTCAAAGTGACTGACTACGCAGATCGACTCCTTGATGACCTGAGTCAGCTAGAGGGTAAATGGCCCTCCAAGGTGCTCTCAATGCAGCGCAACTGGATCGGAAGGTCGCAGGGTGCAAATATTGATTTTGCAATCGAAGGCATGGATCAGAAGATTTCAGTGTTCACCACTCGACCTGACACTTTATACGGGGCGACTTTTATGGTGTTGGCAGCCGACAGCGAGCTAGCCCAGGAGCTTGCCAATGCCGCATCCCCAGAAGTTCTTGAGCAGTTCGATAACTACCTCGAGGAAGTAAAAAAGGCTAACGACATCGAGCGTTTGGCTACCGACCGAAAGAAAACCGGCCTGTTCTTGGGTCACTATGCGCGAAACCCAATAAACGACGAGCGGATCCCAGTCTGGGTTTCCGATTATGTTTTGGCTGATTATGGAACCGGAGCGATCATGGCGGTTCCCGCCCATGATGATCGTGACATCGAGTTCGCAAAAACCTTCGACCTACCAATCTTCATGGTTGTCGACACCGGTGAAGAGGACCCAGCCGTTTCTGGAATTGCAACTAGCGGCGACGGTGTCATCGTGAACTCTGGAGAACTGAACGGCCTAAACAAGTCGGATGCGATCTCCAAGGCCATCGAGCTAGTTGAAGCGAAGGGCACCGGCAAGGGTGCGAAGAACTTTAGGCTTCGAGACTGGTTGATTTCTAGGCAACGCTACTGGGGAACTCCAATCCCAATTATTCACTGTGGCAATTGCGGCGAAGTTCCGGTACCCGCCGATCAACTGCCGGTTGAGTTGCCGGCAAGCGAAGGTCTGGATCTTTCACCTAAGGGGACTTCACCTCTCGGCGCTGCCTCGGACTGGCTAAATGTTGATTGTCCAAAATGTGGCGGCAAGGCCCAACGAGACTCTGACACCATGGACACCTTTGTTGACAGCTCCTGGTATTTTTTGAGGTTCCTAAACCCAAATTCCGATGAAGTTCCATTCGAAAAGGCGCAAGCCGAGAAGTGGGCACCGGTTGACCAGTACGTCGGCGGAGTGACTCACGCCATCTTGCACTTGCTCTATGCGAGGTTTTTCACCAAGGTGCTACACGACATTGGAATGGTCGACTTCGAAGAACCCTTTACCAGGTTGCTGAACCAGGGCATGGTCTTGATGAACGGTTCCGCTATGAGCAAGTCCAGGGGGAACTTAGTTCGACTAAGCGAACAGCTGGACATTCACGGGGTGGATGCAATTCGACTAACTATGGCTTTCGCGGGACCACCGGAGGATGACATCGACTGGTCCGATGTTTCACCGGCTGCGTCGGCTAAGTTTTTGGCACGCGCTTGGCGCATTGCCCAAGATGTTTCTAGCAAGCCAGAATCGAATTTTGCTTCTGGAGACAAAGGGGTCCGAAAGGCAACCCACCAATTCTTGGCTGGATTCAAAGAGGCAATTGAGAGCCATAAATTCAACGTTGGCGTTGCTAAGGCCATGGAGCTTACCAACCACCTACGTAAGGCAATCGATCAAGGTGTTGGCCCAGCTGACATGGCTGTCAGAGAGGGCGCCCAGGAGCTAGCCAAGGCACTAAGCCTGTTTGCCCCCTACACCGCAGAAGACATGTGGCAGCTGCTCGGTCATGAGCCGACAGTAGCGCTAGCTCAATTCGCAGAAGTTGAGACTGATCTGCTTGTCGAGCAAAAGGGCACTGCAATCGTTCAGATTGATGGCAAGCTGCGAGACAAGTTCGAGGTGGATATCTCTATATCGGAAGATGAGCTTCGAGAGCTTGCGCTAAGTTCCGATCTAGTAAAAAAGACTCTTCAGGGCAAAGAAATTTCAAACATAATTATTAGGGCTCCAAAACTTGTGAACATAGCAACCAAGTAGTGGTTTCTCGACAGAGTTATTAGCGGCCGTTAGCTCATTTGATATTTGGTGCATCTTGTTTGGATGCAGAAAATACTTGAATGGCTAAAAGCACTGGATTCTAAAAAACGCAAGCAGCTGTATCTCGCCGGCGGCCTCGTTGCGATCTTGCTTGGAGTTTTACTTTCAAATTCCAGCGCACCTAAAGTGCAAGATGCGATGGTCCAAAAAAGTGAAAACTTCACAGTATCCGGTGAGGTTTTTATTCACGTTGTCGGCGAAGTAATCGAGCCCGGCCTATACGAGCTTTCATATGGATCTAGGGTTCGAGACGTTATCGATGCTGCCGGGGGCTTTACCGACTCGGCCGTTCAGTCAAGCGTCAACTTAGCTCGCCTAGTTTCAGATGGCGAGCAAGTGGTGATACTGGCAGAGTCACAAATGGCAACTGACTCAAGCCAGGGCTTTATTTCCCTAAATAGAGCCTCAAGCTCGCAGTTGGAGTCACTTCCGGGCATTGGACCGGCATTAGCCGGCCGCATATTGGCATACCGGGACGAAATTGGTTCGTTTGCCAGTATCGAGCAACTCCTGGAAGTTACCGGCATTGGCAGTAAATTGTTTGAAGAGATAAAAGGCTTCATAACTTTGTGATTATTTTTGTGGCGGCGGCCTACTGGATGATCCTTTGGGTTACCGCTTTGCCCGGATCAGTGTCTCAGATAAAGCTTTCCTATCCAAGAATCGAATTTATCGAAGGGCTGCGCGCTGTTTTTCTCCTCCGCGCCCAAGGGGTTACTCCTGACGCCACGGCGCTAGTGGGCGGACTTGCAATTGGGGAAAGAGAGCTTCTTTCTCCTGAGATGGCACAGAACATGAAAACCCTTTCACTCACTCACCTTGTGGCCGTATCCGGAGCAAATCTGGCAATAATCATGGGAGTCGTATATCTACTCACGGCCGCATTGGGGCTAGCGAGAAACACTCGATTCGTGACTGCGTTTTTGGTGATGTTTGCTTATGTTCTAGTCGTCGGGCCAGAGTCAAGCGTGCTTAGGGCTGCGACCATGGCGACTTTTGTCGCCATTGGTCTATGGCTTGGAAGAGGCACAAAGCCAATCATTTCATTGGCTTGGGCTGTTATCTTCCTGTTGGCCATAGATCCAGGCTTAGCGACAGATTTTGGCTTCGCTCTTTCGGCTTTGGCTACGGTTGGACTCTTGACCATGGCAGTCCCGATTTACAACTGGCTCTGTCGATTTATGCCAAAACTCATAGCAATTGGTATTGCCGCAAGTTTTTCGGCTCAACTAGCAACAACCCCGGTTTTACTTATGCTTCAGCCGTCAATTCCGGTTTATTCAGTGCTGGCGAATCTCATTGTTGAGCCAGTGGTGGCTCCGGTGACAGTTCTTGGAATACTTGCTTTAATTCTTGCCTATCCGATGCCGTTTTTGAGTTCTGCGGTCAGCTACCTGGCCTCGATTGGGACCTGGTGGATAACACTGGTAGCCAACGAAGTATCAACGTGGCCGGCCGCCAGGGTCCATTTTGTTGCGGGTCCTGCAGGAATTGTTTTGGCCGCGCTCATCGTGTTGCTTTGCCTAGGGCTGTATCAGCGTCGCCTCGTTGATTATCGACCCGGTCTCTCGATTTCACTGTTTGCTGTGCTGCTCCTGTCGGCGTCCTGGTCGACGATTGATCAGATTCGCTATCAGGGCTTTGAGGGCGCTTGGCAGGTTGTCAACTGTGACGTTGGGCAGGGTGATGCTCTGGTAGTCAGAAGCCAGGGTGTCGTTGCACTAATTGATGTCGGAAGAGAGCCAGAGCTGGTTGACAAGTGTCTCGATAATTTGAATGTTTCGCAGATTGATCTTTTGGTTATTACCCACTTTGATGCGGATCACGCCGGTGGAATATATGGTGCGCTAGATGGAAGGAGTGTGAAAACGGCCGTGATGTCAGGATTCGCTGATGATCGACCGTTGGTCTCTTTGGTTGAAGCCGCTCTTGCTGCGTCGGAAGTAGAAGTACTTACTGGCTTTGCTGGGATGGGTGGAAAGCTAGGGCAGCTCAACTGGAAAGTTCTGGCTCCAACGGCGAAAGCCACCGAGGCTAAAGATAGTAATGATGCTTCGGTGATAGTGGCCTTCACAGGTTTGGACTATGGAATCCTTGCCCTTGGAGACCTGGGGGCTTCCGGTCAAACTCGCTTGATGAGAAATGCCGGAGGAACCCTGAGCGAACTCGCGAACAGACCGCTGCTACTAAAAGTCGCTCACCATGGCTCCGCCGATCAATCTAGTCAGCTGTTTGAAATGCTTTCTGCCGATGTAGCAATTTTTTCAGTCGGACAGAATCCCTATGGGCATCCGACCAAAAAAGCCCTTGATCAGGCAGCCCTGAGCGGTTCGATAATAGTGAGAACAGACGAACTTGGGTCTGTCGCCTTTAGATTCGAAGGACAAGCCTGGAAGATTTCGAGCGCGGGTAAACTAACGGCGTGACTAATGGACGAACGGTTAGCTGGCATCAGGCCGAGCCTGCCAACCTCGTATTGATATCCGGCCCCGAGTCATACTTTGCGTCTCGCGCATCCAGGTTGATAAAGGACAAGTTGCGAGCGAATAACGAAGGTTTAGAAGTAAACGAGGTTGCCGAGGGCGAATATTCTCCCGGACTAATTTTTAGCTTGGCCTCGCCGTCGCTTTTTAATGAGCCAAGACTGGTAATCATCGGTAGTGCATCCGAGGGTCTGGCCGAGGACCTAGAGCAGTTGCTTTTGGAGCCTGCGGAAAACTGCACGATCGTAGTCCGGATTCCTAACCTTGTTGGGCACAATGGCAAACTAAAAAAGAAGCTTTCCGCGTCTGCCTTAAATGTTTCTTGTGAAGAGGTGAAAAAAGATGTCGATCGGATCGACTTTATAAAGCGTGAATTTCAGCGACTCGAGACGCCCATCGACCAGCCCGCCATTAGAGCGCTGGTAGCGGCTTTCGGGTCCGATATGGGTGAACTTGGCGCTGCCTGTAATCAATTGGCTAATTCAGGTGTAGACAAAGTCTCACTCGCCGAAGTGGAGCGAACTTTTCAAGGCAGAGTCGAAACAAATGCGTTCAAGATTGCCGATGCTGCTTTAGCCGGCAATGCGAGCGAAGCCATCAGGCTATTTCGACACGGCTTCGCAACCGGTATTGACAGCGTTGCGCTGACTGCGGCACTTTCAATGAAAATCCGACAGTTAGCCAGACTCTTTAACGACAGAAATGCCCCTGCGGCTGCAACTGGAATGCAACCGTGGCAGCAAGATCGGGCGATTAGGGAGCTGGCGGGCTGGACTGAACCTCAGCTCATAGAGCTGGTGCAGTTGGCCGCCCAAACTGACTTCGATGTAAAGGGCGCAAGTCGAGATCCGGAGTACTCCATCGAGAAACTTTTATTGGCGATGGCTAAATCTGGACAATAAAAAACCGGGCCATTAGCCCGGTTTTTTAGAAGCTTTTTAGAGGCTATTTACCTTCTTGGCAATAGCTGACTTACGGTTAGCCGCCTGGTTCTTGTGGATGACGCCCTTGCTGACGGCCTTGTCGATCTTCTTGTTGGCTCCGACTAGTGCGGCAGCAGCGGCAGCCTTATCACCGGCTGAGCTAGCATCTCGCACCGCGCGGATTGCTGACTTGACTTCAGTCTTCACTGCCTTGTTGCGGTCCTCGGACTTCTGGTTAGTTCCGATGCGCTTGATCTTGGACTTGATGTTTGCCATGTTCTACTTTCTCTGGCCAAAAAAATTTTGCGGAGTAAATCTCCGCGAACAAGGCAAAACTCTACCAGTTTGGCTCCTGTCGAGCAAGCATCATGGGAGAATGACTTTGTTGCATTCATCCATAAATGAGGTTTATTTGTCTCCACGCGCACGGTCTGCTCTCGAGCCGTCTCTAACCGACCAGGATCAAATACGCAATTTCTGCATAATTGCCCACATTGATCACGGTAAATCGACCCTTGCAGATCGGATGCTTCAGCTGACTGGAATAGTTGACGACCGCCAAATGCGCGCCCAGTATTTGGACCGCATGGACATTGAGCGAGAGCGCGGAATTACGATTAAGTCTCAAGCCGTCCGGCTGCCTTGGGAGCTAGACAATAAAACCTTCGCTCTAAACATGATTGACACTCCTGGCCACGTCGATTTCACCTATGAAGTTTCTAGGTCGCTGGCTGCCTGCGAGGGAGCAGTGTTGCTCGTGGACGCAGCTCAAGGGATTGAAGCGCAAACATTGGCGAACCTCTACTTGGCTATGGAAAACGACCTGGAAATCATTCCGGTTCTAAATAAAATCGATCTTCCAGCAGCCCAAACCGAGAAATACGCGGAGGAGCTTGCCAATTTGATTGGTGGATCCCCGGATGATTGCTTGAGAGTCTCGGGTAAAACTGGTGTGGGAGTAGAGGAGCTTCTTGACCGAATCGTTCAGCGAGTGCCTGCGCCAACAGGTGACATCAATGCTCCTGCCCGAGCAATGATCTTCGATTCTGTTTATGACAGCTACCGGGGCGTGGTCACCTACGTCAGGATGATTGATGGTCGACTGTCCTCTCGGGAGCAGATCCAGATGATGTCAACTAGGGCAGTGCACGAGCTATTGGAGATAGGCGTCATTAGCCCAGAACCAGTTGTCACCAAAGGCTTAGCAGCTGGCGAGGTTGGTTATCTGATCACTGGCGTCAAGGACGTCAGGCTCTCTAAGGTCGGAGACACTGTCACTACTAAAGATAAGCCCGCAACAGTTTCTCTGAAGGGTTATGCCGAGCCAAAGCCCATGGTTTTCTCTGGTATTTACCCCATAGATGGAAGCGATTACCCAAATCTGAGAGAGGCATTGGACAAGCTTCGCCTCTCTGACGCGTCATTGGTCTACGAGCCGGAAACATCGGCCGCACTTGGCTTTGGATTTCGCTGTGGATTTTTGGGCTTGTTACACCTTGAGATAATCACTGAGCGACTTGAGCGAGAATTCAATCTTTCTCTAATTGCAACGGCCCCTTCGGTGGTTTATCAGGTCACTCGCGAGGACAACACCGAATTCATAGTCACTAACCCGTCTGAGTTTCCCGAAGGAAAAATAAAGGTAGTGAAAGAGCCGATCGTAAAGGCCACAATTCTGAGCCCAAAGGACTACGTGGGCACAATCATGGACCTGTGTCAAACGCGCCGTGGGACGATGATTGACATGCAATACCTTGGTGAAGACCGAGTTCAACTCCGCTATCAGCTTCCGCTAGCTGAAATTGTTTTTGACTTTTTTGACCAGCTAAAAAGTAAGACCCAGGGTTACGGTTCTTTGGACTATGAAGAAGCCGGTTATCTCCCAGGCGACTTAGTAAAAGTAGATTTGCTGCTTCAGGGTGAGAAGGTTGATGCGTTCAGCTCGATTGTTCATAAGGACAAGGCTTATGGTCACGGGACAAAAATAACTTCGAAGCTCCGTGAGCTAATACCAAGGCAGCAGTTCGAGGTTCCAATTCAAGCGGCGGTGGGCTCAAGAATCATTGCCCGTGAGAGCGTTCGTGCTGTCAGGAAAGACGTGTTAGCTAAATGCTACGGCGGCGACATAAGCAGAAAACGAAAGCTCCTTGAAAAGCAAAAAGAGGGCAAGAAGCGAATGAAAATGGTGGGCCGAGTAGAAGTACCTCAGGACGCATTTATAAAAGCGCTTTCTTCGGACGAAACCTCGAGCACGGAAAAGAAAAAGTAGTGTCAGCTAGCTTGCCGCTGGGACTGCCGTGGCCAGTGTCGAACCTGATACCTCCAAGGTTCGATGAGTCGAAATCCTTTCACGCCTATGTTCACATTCCGTTTTGCGAATTTAGGTGCGGCTATTGTGATTTCAATACCTACACCGCCAAGGAAATCGGCGGGCTATCCCAGTCAAGTTTCCACGAGTCCCTAATTACCGAAATAGATGCCAGTGCGAAGATTCTAAAAAACTCGGGTTACCCGAAGCGAAGTCTTTCTACCTTATTTTTCGGTGGCGGAACACCATCGCTTTTTACCAGCAATCAAATTGAGCAAATCATGTCTAGCTTGAGAGATCATTATGGTTTTTTACCGGACATCGAAATAACACTAGAAGCTAACCCTGAATCGGCAAGTCCTCAGTATTTAGAGCAACTGGCCGCCATAGGTGTAAACAGAATCAGCCTGGGGGTCCAGAGCTTCGACCCAAAAGTCTTGGCGACACTAGAGCGAGTTCACGATCCTGACAAGGTTGGCCCAATCTTGAAAGCCGCAGCCGAACTTGGATTAGAAAGCAGTCTCGATTTGATCTACGGTGCTCCAAAGGAGTCGCTTGATTCTTGGAAAACTACTGTTGAAATCGCCGCGTCGATGGGCACCAAACACGTTTCTGCCTACTCCTTGATTGTTGAACCGGGAACAAAGCTTGCCAGGCAAATCAAGGTCGGCGAACTGCCTCCAACGGATGATGATTTGGACGCAGAAAAGTTTGAAATTGCGGACGAAGTTTTTCAGGCCAATGGTCTTCCTTGGTATGAAGTTGCCAACTGGGGTAAACCTTCGAAGCACAATCACGCTTATTGGAGCAGCGCTGATTGGTGGGGCTTTGGCCCGGGAGCCCATTCACACTTGAGTGGAAATCGGTTTTGGAACACCAAGCATCCTCTTGGTTATCAAAAGCAGCTTGCGAACGGCTCGCCTGTTGCAGGAATCGAATACATTGATGCGCGAACCAACCTCGAGGAGCGCTTGATGCTGGAGCTTCGAACCAGCACTGGAATTCCTCAAACAGTATTGGCTGAGCTCGGTATTTTGGAAAGCACGATTATGCCCTTTGTTCTGGATGGAAGCTTGAAGATTGAGAACGAAAATCTGGCTGTCACCGCTTCCGGCAGGCTTTTTGTTGATCGCATAGTGCTTCAGCTGCTGACGAACTAGCACTTATTGAATAGACTTGGCACTCATGATAGGTCAGTGCTAATGATTCCCAACAGATCCCTAGAGGTCTTGAGGGCAATTGTTGAGGATTACATAGCCTCGAACCAGCCTGTTGGTTCCAAGTCCCTTCTTGATAGACATCCGCTGGGTGTCTCCGCCGCAACAATTCGCAACGACATGGCCCTTTTAGAAGAAGAAGACCTAATTACCGCACCACACACTTCAAGCGGCAGAATTCCAACCGAAAAGGGCTATCGACTTTTCGTGGACAAGCTCGGAGAGATTAAGCCACTTTCGCACTCAGAACGCAGCGCGATTGAGACTTTCTTGCACGGTGCGACTGACCTGGACGAGATTGTAGAGAAAACTGCCAGATCGCTGTCCGCGCTCACCAACACTTTGGCGCTTGTTCAATATCCAACGCTTGGCAATGCCAAGGTGCGCCACGTTGAACTAATACCCATCGCCGAGCTAAGGCTTGTTGTGATGCTCATTTCTGAAAAAGGAAGAGTTCAGCAGGTTCAGGTGGATCTGAGTGCTCCAGCCGAAATTGATCTTGTTACCGAGTTGCGCGGACGACTAAACGGGATGCTGGTCGGTGCAAACTTCACTGATGTAAAAGTAATTTTGGATAAGCTCCCAGCCGAATTTGCTCCCAGCCGAAGAGATTTTGTTGGCAGGGTAGTGTCACAACTTCAGTCTTTGGTCGATGCCAACAGGGAAGAGCGCTTAGTTTTGTCGGGCACCGCAAATTTGGCCAAGCACGATGAAGATTTTGGTGGCGAGCTTTCAAGTGTTCTTGAGGCGATTGAGGAGCAAGTCGTAATGCTTCGTTTGATGCAAGAAATGCAAACCGATCAATATGGGGTGGGCCTGAAGATTGGTTCTGAACTCGGGGTTGCTGGGGTACAGCATGCAACCATGATGGCCATAGGTTATGAAAACTCGGGAACCGAACTGGCTAAAATTGGCGTCCTCGGTCCAACAAGAATGAACTATTCCGGGAACATAGCTTCGGTTAGAGCCGTTGCAAAATATCTAAGCAATGTACTGGAGGCAAATTCTTGAGCGATCACTATGAAGTTCTCGGAGTCGCAAGAGATGCGACCGAGGATCAAATCAAGAAGGCATATCGCAAACTGGCAAGAGAGCTTCACCCCGATATCAATCCGGCTAAGGAGGCGCAAGAGCGCTTCAAGCTTGTCACGCACGCTTACGAGGTTCTAAGTGACAGCAGCGCTAGAGCAAGCTACGACGGAGGAGGTAACGAGGGGTTTGGCATTGGTGACATTTTCGACAATTTCTTCGGTGGCGGAGGCCAACGTGGACCGCAGTCCCGGTCTCAAAGGGGTCAAGATGCCCTGCTGAGGGTGGACTTGGATTTGAAAGAGGCAGTTTTCGGGGCCAACAAAGTCTTAACCATAGACACCGCGGTTCTCTGTGAGGAGTGCAAGGGTAGCTGCTGTCGCCCAGGGACAAGTGCTCAAACCTGCGACATCTGCAGAGGGTCAGGCCAGATTCGGCGTCAGGTGCAGTCATTTATGGGGGCCATGGTCACCACTGCACCATGTGGAACCTGCCGGGGAACCGGTCAAGTGATTCCAGATCCTTGCGTTGAATGTCGAGCCCAAGGCAGAGTCAGAGCCTCAAGAGATCTAGATCTTAATATCCCAGCGGGAGTGTCCGACGGCTTGCGTTTGCACCTACCAGGTCAAGGTGAAGTGGGTTTCGGAGGCGGACCCAGCGGTGACATTTACCTTGAGGTTTCGGTTCGCGCCGACCCGATTTTTGGCCGCGATGGGGACAATTTGGTTGCTGTGCTGGAGGTTCCAATCGCGGATGCAGCCCTTGGTTTCGAAACCGAAATCGAAACACTGGATGGCCCTTCACTTGTTACGGTGAAGGCAGGTGCTCAGCACGGGGATGTAATAACTCTTAAGGGTCTTGGGTCGAATAAGCTACGCGGGCGTGGTCGCGGAGACCTTTTACTGCAACTGAAGATCTTGACCCCAAACCGGATAGACGGAAAACAAAAAGATCTTTTCAAAAAACTTAAGGCGCTTCACAAGGATGACTCGCCGAGACTTGGCAGTCGCCGTGCTAGAGGCAGGTTCTAGTGCATTGGTTTTATGACCCAAGCATTACCGATTCTTCATCGGTTATCACCCATATCGAGCTTGAACATTTCAAGAGTCTTCGGATCAGAGATGGGGAAGAGATCTCCATAACGAATGGTGTCGGTGGAGTGCTGACCGCCACAGTTTCGAATGCCGCTACAGGACAGCTAGAACCAAAATCATTCCAAGTAACAGCCAGGTCAACCCCCGCGATACACCTTGTACAATCAGTTGCTAAAGGCGGCAGAGACGAGGCTGCTCTCCAGACCGCTGTTGAATTGGGAGTCTCGAGCATAACTCCACTGCAAGCCTCAAGATCAGTGGTCGAGTGGGGAGCAAAGGCGTCAAGAAATCGGGAGCGCTGGAACCAAATCGCTATTTCCGCAATGAAGCAATCTCAGCAGGCGTTTAGGGCGGATATCAACGACCTTTCTACTCTCAAGCAGTTGATACCTATCGGCACAGGTCTTCTACTAGATCCCCAGGCCTCGTCAAGCATCGTTGGACGGCAGCTGGAGAATGAAGTGACGATTGTGGTGGGACCAGAGGGTGGTTTTGCACAGCATGAAATTGACAGTCTTGCGTCTCATGGGTTTGTGGGCGTCCGGCTCGGTGGAACTATTCTTCGAACTTCAAGCGCCGGGCCTGCAGCTATTGCAGCGCTAATGGCTCTGTCGGGGCAATGGAGCTAGTGGCTAAAATGATGAAGGAGGAAAACGTGGACTGCATTTTTTGCAAGATAGTCGCTGGCGAGGTTCCGACCGAGCTGATTGCTGTAAACGACCACGCCATAGCCTTCCCGGATCTTTACCCGCAAGCTCCGGTACACATTTTGGTGGTTCCAAAAATTCACAGTGAAAATATTCTTCAGCTTGATAATTCTTCTAGCCTCAAAGGATTTTTCGAGTTGATACAAAAGGTTGCAGCGACGAAAACTGATGGCCAGTTCAAGCTTCAGTTCAATACCGGTGCGCGTGAAGGGCAATCGGTTTTTCACACTCACGCGCACATTCTTAGTCAGCAGTCCAGCTAGTGGCTAAAACAAGTTTCGAAATAACCGGAGTAGCACTCCTTGATCTCTTGGGTGAGCAAGACAAGAATCTGAAGCGAATTGAGGCTGAGCTTCCGGGCTTAGTCATTCAAAATCGGGGGAATGTTTTTAATCTCACGGGTGATCAGGCTCAGTTGGATCTAGCTTCTGAGGTGTTCGAGCAGCTTGCGGAGATGATAAAGCAGGGCCTAAGCCCAGATCCTCAGGGCGTGTCAGAGACGATACGAATTATTCAGGACAATAAAAAGCAGCCAGCTGCAAAGATACTTGCGTCAAGCACGATAAACACGCCTGCTAAGACGGTTAGGGCTAAGACGGCCGGCCAAAAAGAGTACCTAGATGCCATTGACCAGCACACCATCACTTTTGGGATTGGACCTGCGGGCACTGGGAAAACCTACTTGGCGGTGGCGAAGGCTGTGGAGGCACTTTATCGAAAAGAAGTCAGCCGAATAATCCTTACCCGTCCAGCCGTTGAGGCTGGAGAAAGGCTTGGTTTTTTGCCTGGGACACTCAGTGAAAAAATCGATCCATATCTAAGACCGCTATTTGATTCACTTCAGGAGATGCTCGAGCCAGATGTGACAGCCAAGCTTATGGAAGCCGGCGTTATTGAGGTTGCGCCTCTTGCCTACATGCGAGGTAGGACGCTCAATGACAGCTTCATAATTCTTGACGAGGCGCAAAATACCACCGGTGAACAAATGAAGATGTTTCTGACAAGACTGGGTTTCAATTCCAAGATGGTTGTAACCGGTGACGTTACTCAGATTGATCTTCCTGGCGGGAAGTCTGGACTTGGGATTGCTCAGACCGTGCTAGCTAATGTTGAAGGACTCAACGTTCAAAAGCTAACAAGCAGAGATGTAGTTAGGCATGAACTGGTCACAAGAATCGTCGAGGCTTATGACAGAGCGGCAATCAAATGAGTGTTGAGATAGCAAATGAATCAGAAATCTCTGTGGATACTGAACGAGTGCTCGAGCTGGCATATTTCGTTCGTGGAGCTCTGAAACTACACGAATTAGTGGACCTTGGGATTACGTTTGTTGACGAAGGGCCGATGACTGACCTGCACATCAAGTGGATGGATGAACCAGGACCAACTGATGTCTTGAGTTTTCCGATGGATGAATTGCGTCCGGGTACGGACCGGAACAGCTCACCCGAAGGAATTTTGGGTGACATAGTCGTGTGCCCGCAGGTTGCAACAAAGCAAGCTATAACAGCTGGTCACGAAACAATCAATGAAATCCTGCTGCTGGTCACCCACGGCATGCTTCATCTGGTTGGCTTTGATCACGCTGAAACGGACGAAGAAAAAGAAATGTTTGATCTGCAAAAAAACTTGCTAACTGATTTCTACAAATCGGAAACCTCTTGATTTTCGTAATCTCAGGTTTAGTGCTGGCGGCCCTATTGATCATCCTGTCCGCCATTCAGACGACGTTAGAAATTGCTGAAGACGCCAGGGCAGGAGCTTTATCTATTGCCAGGGCGCTGTTATTGAGCGCTTTAGCCGGTTTTTGGCTGGTTTTTGCAGTGGAAGCCGGCAATCTTGGTTACATTTTGGCTCTAGGCCTGCTCGGACTTTTGCTTGCACAGCAGCTACTTGGTCGAATTCTCGGCAGGGCTAAATTTGCCGAGAAACTATCCACTAACGCAAACGGGCTTGTGACATGGTGGAGCAAATTGGTTGCCTCAATCCGGCTTGTAACGCCTGAGGTGGCCGAAGAGTATGAGCAAGAACTTCTGGACTCTGTTGAGGAGTTTGGCGAGACGGTGGTCCGTGAGGTAATGGTTCCTCGGGTAGACGTGGAAGTAGTTGACAGCGATGCGTTGCTCGAGGATGCATTGAGCACGTTTATGGCGACTGGGTTTTCGAGGCTGCCGGTTGTAGGGGAGAGCGTCGATGACGTTGTTGGTGTGCTGTACCTGAAGGATCTTGCGCGCGTCGTGCATCAAGACCCGGGCTTACTGTCGGTCAAAAAAGCCATAGATGCTTCAAGACAGGCCCTGTTCACACCGGAATCCAAGTCGGTAGCGGATCTGCTTCAAGAAATGCAGCGCGTAAAAACTCAGATTGCGATTGTTGTGGATGAGTATGGCGGGGTTGCTGGAATCGTGACCGTGGAGGATCTGATTGAGGAGCTCGTTGGTGAAATTGGAGACGAGTACGACCGTGAGGTCGTCGGAATCGAGAAACTCTCCGAAACAACTTTCAGGTGCCAACCCAGAACCCCGTTGGACGAAATTGCTGAAATTTTCGAGATTGAGCTTGATGACGATGATGTTGACACAATCGGCGGTCTCCTAGTCAAGGCAATTGGAGCGCTGCCTGTGGGCGGGGAAACAGTCGAGGTGCAGGGTCTAATGCTGACTGCCGAGCGCGTAGTTGCCAAGAAAGGCCAACTGCTTAGCGTATTAGTTCGTAAACTCGTGTTAGATGAGTGAATTTAGATCAGGGTTTGTAAGCTTCGTGGGCCGACCGAACGTTGGCAAGTCAACGCTCACGAATGCCATTGCGGGCGAAAAAGTTGCCATCACTAGCTCTAAACCACAAACAACCAGGCGCGCAATTAGAGCAATTAAGACCTCGGAGGCTGGTCAGCTAATAATGGTGGATACCCCTGGTCTTCACAGGCCAAGGACACTTCTAGGCCAACGACTAAACGACCTTGTGAGCTCTACTTTGCACGAAGTGGATGTAATTGTCTTTTGCACTCCGGCCAACGAGGAGATTGGGCCGGGTGATCGAAAAATTGTTGCGGACATTGCCAAATACGGTCGTGCCAAGAAAATCGCAATTGTCACCAAGTGCGAAACCGTATCTAAGCAAAAACTTGCTCAACACCTAATGGCAGTCGCAGAGCTGCACGACTGGAAGGAGATTGTTCCGGTTTCAGCCGCAACCATGGAGCAGGTTGACCTTCTAGAGACCCTTCTGATTGGCTATTTACCGGTTGGTCCATTGTTCTATGAGAAGGACGTCGTTAGTGAAGAGCCTCTTGAGGATCGGATTTGCGAGCTCGTTCGAGAAGCGGCGCTGGAGTTAGTCAATGATGAGCTGCCACACTCGCTTGCTGTCACGCTGGATGAAATTCTCTACGACACAAAAAAGCCCACCGTTCACGTTTCGGTTTGGGTCGAACGCGATTCCCAGAAGGGAATCATCATCGGCAAGGGCGGCTCGATGTTAAAAACCATCGGTCAAAAGGCAAGGCGCGAGATTGAGGCTCTGATGGATGAGCCCATTCACCTGGCAATTCAAGTCAGGATTGCTCAAAACTGGCAAAGAAATGCTAAGCAGCTTGGAAAACTCGGGTTCTAGCGCAACTGGTCCTCAGGTGCTAGCCTGAGAACATGAGTTTTAACCTCCTCCTTATTGGCCGCGACGAGGCCTAGCCACGGCCCAATCTCGTCGCGGTGCAAACCTGCGGTCAATTCAGATTTAGGCGGAGAGAAATGAAAAATCACCAAAAACCATCGAAAATGCCATTTGAGCGTTATGAACCTTTTCACGCGCAGATTTCAGTAGAGCTTGCAGACAGAACTTGGCCCACTAAGAGAATTACTCAGGCGCCGCAGTGGTGCGCTGTTGATCTTCGTGATGGCAATCAAGCGCTGATTGACCCAATGAACGCCGAGCGAAAGCTTGAAATGTTTAAGCTTTTGGTTGCAATGGGCTACAAGGAGATTGAGGTTGGGTTTCCCTCTGCCTCCCAGACTGATTTTGACTTCGTGCGTCTACTTATTGATCAGGACTTGATCCCCGATGACGTGACGATTCAGGTCTTGACTCAGTCCAGGGACCACCTTATTGAGCGAACATATGAGTCGATAGCTGGCGCAAAGCAGGCAATCGTGCATTTTTACAACTCAACTTCGGTGCTACAGCGCAGAGTCGTCTTTGGGCAGGACAAGGACGGAATCAAAAAGATCGCCACCGATGCGGCTTTGAAGTGCTTAGAGCTAGAGGCCAGCATTCCCGAAACAAAAGTCTTCTACGAATACTCGCCGGAATCCTATACCGGCACTGAGCTCGAGTTCGCACTTGAAGTGTGTAACGCGGTAGCAGACATTATCAAACCGACTTTGGACCGCAAATTGATAGTCAACTTGCCGGCAACCGTGGAAATGGCAACACCGAATGTCTACGCGGATTCGATTGAGTGGATGTCGAGAAGGCTTCACCCGAGAAAGGCAATCTTGCTTTCCCTGCATCCGCACAATGACCGAGGGACAGCAGTTGCCGCAGCAGAACTGGGCTACCTGGCCGGTGCCGATCGCATTGAGGGCTGTCTTTTTGGAAATGGCGAGCGAACTGGAAACGTTGATTTAATTACTTTGGGCTTAAATCTATTTAGCCAAGGGATCGATCCGATGATCAATTTCGCAGATATCGATCAAATCAAGCGGACCGTTGAATATTGCAACCAACTAAAGGTTCCTGAACGTAGTCCCTACGGCGGTGACTTGGTTTACACGGCATTCTCTGGCTCTCACCAAGATGCAATCAAAAAAGGATTTGACCATCTGGCCAAAGATGCTCTTGAAGCTGGAAACATGGTCGATAAGCACACCTGGGCTGTTCCTTACCTACCAATCGACCCAAAGGACGTTGGCAGGAACTACGAGGCCGTCATTAGAGTCAACTCCCAATCCGGTAAAGGTGGAGTGGCCTATCTATTGAAGACCGACCACAGCTTGGACTTGCCTCGTAAGCTCCAGATTGAGTTTTCAAAAGTCATTCAGGGCTACACAGATACTTCCGGTGGGGAAGTCAGCTCCGAGAGGATTTGGGAAATCTTTCAGGACGAGTATCTTCCAGCGTCGATCGAGCAGCCTAAGTGGGGTCGCTTCGAACTGAAGAAGATGCGGACTGAGTCTGACATGGATGGCATTGTACAAATTGACGTGGTTATGCGCGATGGAGAAGCTGAGTTTGCAGCTACTGCGACTGGTAACGGCCCCATCTCGGCCTTCATTGCCATCTTGAGTGATAAGGGTTCTGACATCAGGCTTCTTGATTATGTTGAACACACGCTCAGCGCCGGAGGCGACGCTCTAGCTGCGGCGTATATCGAGCTCGAGGTTGACGGGAATGTGCTTTGGGGTGTCGGTATTGATGGCGATATTGCTACAGCGTCTCTAAAGGCACTAATTAGCTCAACCAATCGAGCTCTAAGGACCGCAGTTACCGGCTAAACCCGCAATTCTTGCGATACTTGACCTATGCCGCATTACCGAGATGAAGCCGTCGTCATCCGAACCCACAAGCTTGGGGAAGTCGATCGCATAGTGACATTGTTGACAAAAAATCACGGTCAAGTGCGAGCGGTTGCGAAGGGTGTTAGAAAAACTAGCAGCAGAATCGGTGCAAGGTTAGAGCCGTTTAATGTTGTGGATTTGCAGCTCTACGAAGGCAGAAACCTAGACACTGTTTCTCAGGTTGAGCAACTGGCTAACTACGGCTCCGTGATAGTCGCGGATTACGCCAGATACACAGCAGCCAGCGCTGTTGTTGAAGCAGCTGAACGTTTCACGCGTGAGGATTCCTCCTCCCAGCACTACATGCTCGTGATTGGTGCCCTCAGGGCTCTTTCCCTTAAAGAGCACGCTTCCGATCAGATTCTGGACTCGTACCTGTTACGGGCATTGGCAATCTCAGGTTGGATTACCAATATTGACCAGTGTCAGGGCTGCGAATCAACCGAGACTGTTTCATTTTCTGTTCATTCCGGGTCTGTCAGTTGCCAATCGTGCACTTTGCCCGGGTCCGTGCGTCTTGGGGTCGATGGAATTTCGCACATTAGCGCGCTGCTTATCGGTGATTGGCCAAGCGTTGGTCGCGCTAACTTGGCAACGCGTGCTGCCGTGAGCGGTGTTGTGGCTGGCTACTTGCAGTGGCAGCTTGAAAGGGGACTTAGATCCCTGGAGCACGTGGAGCGAAGTTGATAAAACATAATGACCCGTTAAGAAGCATGCCGTCCTTTAGCGCTGTTCCCAAACACATCGCTATGGTGATGGACGGGAATGGCCGGTGGGCCAATGAGCGTGGTCTTACTCGCACTGAGGGTCACAGAGCTGGCGAGGCGGCGCTATTGGAGGCTGTTGCAGGCGCGAGTAGCGCCGGTGTCGAGAGCCTGACTGCCTATGCATTTTCTACCGAGAACTGGAAGCGCTCGACCGAAGAAGTGAAATTTCTCATGGGCTACAACAAAGAGGTCTTGAGGCGACGAAGAGACCTCTTGATGGAGTGGAACGTACGCATCCGTTGGTCTGGTTCGGAGCGCAAGCTTTGGCCTAGCGTCGTGCGTGAGCTTCGTGTGGCCGAGGAAATGACCAAGAACAACACTGGATTGGTCCTAACCATGGCCGTTAACTACGGTGGACGGCAGGAGATAGTTGCTGCGGTAAACAAGATTCTCCATGAGGTGACCGTCAGTGGATCAGTTCCCAAATTCATAACCGAGAAGACGATCCAAAAGAGACTTTATGTTCCGGAGCTTCCGGACGTTGACATGTTCTTGCGCTCGAGCGGAGAGATGCGTATTTCTAACTTTATGCTTTGGCAATCGAGCTACGCGGAGATGATTTTCATGGATGTTCTGTGGCCTGATTTCACGCGTGAGTCAATGTGGGAGGCTATCGGTGAGTTCGGAAGAAGGCAGCGCCGCTTCGGTGGCGCCTTAGATGCCCCACTAAACTAGGGAACCGCTAGACATCCAATAAATAATCCCCGGAGAATAATGGCCAATCAAAAGCTCGACCAGGTAATTTCGCTTGCAAAACGCAGAGGCTTTGTGTTTCAGGCTGGCGAAATTTACGGAGGATCGAGATCGGCATGGGATTATGGCCCTCTCGGAGTGGAGCTCAAGGAAAACATCAAGCGCCAGTGGTGGCAGTCTGTGGTGTCTGGAAGAGATGACGTTGTTGGGCTGGATAGTTCAATTATTTTGCCGACGAAGGTTTGGGAATCGTCCGGTCACGTTGAGGCGTTTGTTGATCCCTTGATTGAGTGCACCAGCTGTCACAAGCGTTTTCGTCAGGATCACCTGGAAGAGGCATTTGAAGAAAAAAAGTCCAGGGCTCCCAAGTCGATGGCAGAAATTGCCTGCCCCAACTGTGGGACCAAGGACTCTTGGACCGAGCCAAAGAGCTTCAACGGTCTTTTGAAGACCTCGCTGGGCCCAGTCGATGATGACACCGGGATGCATTACCTTCGGCCCGAGACTGCTCAAGGTATTTTCGTGAACTTCAACAACGTTCTAAATGTTTCAAGGATGAAACCTCCATTTGGAATAGGGCAAATGGGAAAGAGTTTCCGCAACGAAATCACTCCTGGTAACTTCATCTTTCGCACGCGCGAGTTTGAGCAGATGGAGATGGAGTTTTTCGTAAAGCCAGGCGAAGATGAAAAATGGCATGAATATTGGATCGAACAGCGCCATAACTGGTATCTAGATCTTGGAATTAACCCGGACAACCTTCGACTTTTCGATCACCCGAAGGAAAAGCTGTCGCACTACTCCAAACGGACCGTTGATATCGAATACCGCTTTGGTTTTCAGGGTGGAGAATTCGGTGAGCTTGAGGGAATCGCAAACCGAACCGATTTTGACCTAAAGACTCACTCGGCTTCGTCCGGTGTTGACTTGAGCTACTTTGACCAAACCGAGGAAAAGCGCTGGACTCCATTCGTTATTGAGCCAGCGGCGGGACTCACCAGGTCTCTAATGGCGTTCATGGTCGATGCGTACTCCGAGGACGAGGCGCCTAACGCGAAGGGCGGAGTTGATACCAGAACCGTGCTTCGACTCGATTATCGACTTTCGCCTGTAAAGGCGGCTGTTTTGCCGCTGAGCAGGAACGAGGCTCTAAATCCGATTGCCAAGTCTTTGGCGGCTGAGCTACGCAAGAACTGGAACATTGACTTCGATGACTCGGGCGCCATTGGCCGCAGGTATCGAAGACAAGATGAAATCGGAACCCCTTTTTGCATAACGATTGATTTTGAGACGGCGGATGACCAGTCCGTGACTATTCGAGAGCGTGATTCAATGGCTCAGGAGCGAGTGTCTCTGGACAAGGTTGCGAGCTACCTATTTGAGAGACTCAGTTAGTTAATTGGGACTAACGTACGGAACTAAGACCTTTGAGGTGCCAGTTGTGCTGGCACCAATGGCCGGCATCACTAACACCGCCTTCAGGAGGCTCTGTCGCGAGTACGGCAATGGCCTTTTTGTCTCGGAGATGGTTACCTCCAGAGCACTGGTTGAAAGAACCGAGGAGTCAATGCGCCTTATTGGGCATCATGAGTCGGAGGAGTTTCGGTCAGTCCAGTTGTATGGAGTCGACCCCACAACAATTTCTAGGGCCATTGGGATGCTCGTTCAAGAAGATCGAGCAGATCATATTGACTTGAACTTCGGTTGCCCGGTTGCGAAAGTCACCCGAAAGGGTGGGGGAGCAGCCTTACCTTGGAAGTCAGAGCTGTTTGAGGCCATTGTTCAATCAGCCGTAAAGGCAGCGGGAACTATCCCGGTGACAGTCAAAATGCGTAAAGGCATAGATCAAGGCCATCTGACGTTTTTGGACGCTGGAAAGGCTGCTCGGGACGCAGGAGTCACTGCCGTGGCGCTGCATGGACGAACCGCGGAAGATTTCTACTCTGGAAGAGCAGACTGGGACGCCATCGCCCAACTTCGAGAGTCACTGCCGGATGTTCAAGTACTTGGTAATGGTGATATTTGGTCGGCACAGGACGCAGTGTCAATGATGGATAAAACTGGAGTGGATGGAATTGTTGTTGGCAGAGGATGCCTCGGTAGGCCATGGCTGTTCCAGGATCTTGAGCGGGCAATAGCAGGCTATCTAGCTGGTGACAAGAATCCAAAGGTAGAAGAAGTAATGCCTTCACTTGGTCAGGTGGCCGACGCGTTCTATCGCCACGCCGAACTTCTGACTGAGTTCTTCGAGGAGGAAGGCAGGGCGTGCCGAGATATCAGGAAGCACGTTGCTTGGTATTTCAAGGGCTACCCGGTTGGTGGAGAATTTAGGGCCGACCTTGCACGAGTCGAGTCCTTGCAGCAGGCGTCTGACTTACTGGGCTTGCTAGAGCGAGATACGCCCTACCCGGGCGAAGAAGCTGAGGGCCCTCGGGGTAGGCTCGGCTCGCTTAAAAAGTGTTCACTGCCGGAAGGCTGGCTGGATTCCAGGGACCTGAGCGACACTCATCGATCTCAGCTGGAATTCGCAGAGCTGTCGGTCTCAGGAGGATAAGCATGGTTGCCAAGGCAGAAAACGGCCATGACCCTCGAGATCTCGAGCGTTTTGTGGGCCAACCCGGGTCTCAGATGGAGGGTCGCGGAGAGTTTGCGCGCGATCGAGCAAGAGTTTTGCACTCTGCTGCGTTCCGGAAGCTGAGCGCTAAGACTCAGGTCCTTTCCCCAAGTTCTGGGGACTTTGCAAGAACGAGACTTACTCATTCGCTTGAGGTTGCTCAGGTTGGTAGGGAGCTGGCAACAGCACTGGGAGTGAACCCAGATCTAGTAGACATGGGTTGCCTAGCTCATGATCTTGGTCATCCACCTTTTGGTCATAACGGGGAGTCGGCTCTAAACTTTTGGGCCGCCGACATCGGGGGCTTTGAAGGGAACGCTCAAACATTTAGGATTTTAACGAGGCTTGAACCAAAGATTTATGACGACAGTGGCACCTCAAGAGGCTTGAATCTAACCAGAGCTTCTTTGGATGCGGCTACCAAGTATCCGTGGCCACTGTCTAGAGCAGCCGAATTCGACAACGTTACAAAATTTGGTGTCTATGACGACGACGTAGAAGTCTTTGATTGGATGAGGCATCAAGCACCTGAGGGCATGAAGTGCGTAGAGGCTCAAATTATGGACTTCGCTGATGATGTTGCCTACTCCGTGCATGATTTCGAGGATTCAATAGTGGAGGGGTTTGTGAATCCAGCGTTGATTTCGGTTGTCACGTCAAACGACGCCCTAATTGAGGACATAGGCAAGTGGTCTGAGGGTTCTTATTCGAAATCCGAGCTAGAGGAGGCCCTTTTATCCCTGCAGTCCTCAAGTCATTGGCTCAAAACTTTTGATGGATCACCGAGAGACTTGGCGCGGCTAAAAAACCTAGCCAGTGACCTAATTGGTTCTTTTGTGTCCCGAACTACCAGTGCCGTCTTGGAAGAGTCAAAAAAGGGCACCTTGAGTCGATTTAGTGCCAGCGTTAGCGTTCCGAGCCGCGTGAAGAGCGAGATTGCCGTGCTAAAAGGAATCGTTGCTTCTTCAGTGATGACAGAAAATTCGCGGCAGCCTTACTATGAGGACCAACGGACGTTACTCGTGGAGCTTGCTGAAACCTTGCTAGCCAAGAACGGCGCCGGACTCGACTCGACCGGTTCTGAGGCATGGGTGGGGGCGAAAGACCACAAGGCTCAGAAACGAGTCATCGTCGATTACGTGGCATCTCTTACTGACCCTGCAGCGGTCGCTCTTCACCGCAACACAAGAGCATAGGATTCATCTATGGCTGGTCGAGTATCCCAAGGGGACATTGAGGAGCTAAAAGAGCGCGCTGATATTGTTGAGATCGTTGGCGGCTACGTTGCCCTAAAGGCAGCAAGTTCGGGCTCCTTCAAGGGTTTATGCCCATTCCACGATGAGAAATCACCCAGTTTTAACGTTCGAGCTAACCCCGCGTTCTATCACTGCTTTGGCTGTGGAGTTGGTGGCGATGTCTACAAGTTCATTCAGGAGATCGAGTCGGTTAGCTTTTCCGATGCGGTGCAGCGGTTGGCGGACAAGGTCGGCTATCAGCTGAAGTTTGAGGAGGGAACCGACGAGGGCTCATCAAGGTCCAGGTTGCTAGCCCTAAACAAATTCGCGTCGGATTACTACCAGGGACAATTGCAATCAAGCGAAGGCCAGACTGCTCAAGACTTTCTGCTGTCTCGCGGATTTGAATTGGAAAGCTTTGTAACTTTCGGAATCGGCTATGCCCCGAAGGGCTGGCAGAACCTGATAGATGCGGCTACGACTGCCGGTTACCAGATGCAGGAACTGGTCTTAGCCGGTTTGGCGATGGAGAGTGACAAAGGCGGCTATGACCGCTTTCGTGGGCGCGTGTTGTGGCCGATCCGAGACGCAAACTCGCAAGTGCTTGGGTTTGGTGCCAGGAAACTCTACGAAGACGACCAGGGCCCGAAATACCTAAACACGCCTGAGACCCCCGTATATCGTAAGTCGAGCGTCCTATACGGCCTTGATTTAGCCCGAAGGGCCATCGTCAAGTCAAGACAGATTGTCGTCGTCGAGGGCTATACCGATGTAATGGCCTGTCACTTAGCCGGTGTGGAGACTGCGGTCGCAACTTGTGGCACTGCCTTTGGCGAAGAGCACATTCGCATAATCAATCGATTATTGGGTCAAACAAGCGATCCGGCAGAGGTTATCTTCACTTTTGATCCGGATGCCGCAGGGGAGAAGGCTGCCCTTCGAGTCTATGGAGACAGCTCAAAGTTCAATGCCCTAACCTTTGTCGCGAGCGGGCCTGATGGCCTTGACCCCGCGGACCTTCGTCAGAAAATGGGCGACGGGGCAATTTCGAAGATGCTGGGCTCCAAAAAGCCATTATTTGAGTTCGTTATTCGCCATCGAATAAGCCAATTTTCTCTGGGGGACCTAGATTCACGAGTTGCTGCGGCAAGGGCAGCGGCTCCAGTTGTGGCCGAGATTACGGATTCGGCTCTCAAGTCAGGCTATGTAAAGGCGCTAGCGGATTGGGTGTCTCTTGACTCTTCTGAAGTAGAGCAAATGGTTCGGGCAGACGTGACGAAGCAGGTCCAGCAGCGAGTAGAGCCCATGAGACAAGCTGGAATTCCAGCGTCAGAGGTGGTTACCCCGCAGGCTCGAATGGAGCGGCAAGTACTGGAGGTATTGGTGCAAGCCCCCGGCGCCTTCAGTCCCGAGCAGCTTCGTCGCATGTTGGCTTCGGGGTTTACCGTCGCTCAGCATCATCGAATTCTCGAGGTGGCGAACATGAACTCGATGCACCTAGCGGAGGGTGACTTTGCCAATCTATTGGCCACTCAAGTTCTAGCAGAGGATCTGGAAGTGATTCGGTCTCTTGCCCTTGCGAACCTTCCGGTAGCTAACGAGGAGGCTCTTTCTAAATACGCGGTTGGTGTCGTAAGGACAGCGATGCTCAATACCTTGGCTCGCGAGAAAGTCGATTTGATGGCTGCGCTTAGACGAATCGACTCGACCGCCAGCCCGGAACAGTTGGGTCAAGTCCAGCAAGAATTGATGGCTTTGGAATCAGAACGTCGTGAGTTGATGAAATAGCTCACGAATCTGCTAATGTTGTGCCGTGTCTCTAGGGATGCATTCCTCGGTAGCTCAATTGGCAGAGCAATCGACTGTTAATCGATAGGTTCTTGGTTCGAGTCCAAGCCGAGGAGCCATACTTTTCCTGGAGAAGGCATGAGCAGGCAAGTAATTTCCACTTCACTCTCCGTAGGTCTAGCAACTGGCCTCTACGGCGTTTCCTTTGGCGCTATCGGTTCTGCTGCAGGCCTAGGAGTTCCTTCCGTCATGTTACTGAGCCTGGTGATGTTTTCGGGCGCGAGTCAATTTGCATTTGTTGGAATCATCGCGGCTGGGGGAGCACCAATCACCGCAATTTCGTCGGCTTGGCTGATGGGTGTCCGAAACTCTTTCTATGGACTTCGATTGAATGCCGTGATTGGTCCTAGAGGGCTCTGGCGGCTGCTGGCAGCGCAGTTGACGATTGACGAGTCAAACGCTGTTTCCGCGGCCCAAGAAGGCCTGCGTGATCAAAAACTCGGCTTTTGGCTAACCGGCGGCGCGGTCTTTATTTTTTGGAATACAGCAACTCTGATTGGGGCACTAGCCGGAAACCTTATTGGGTCAGTTGAGGCCTGGGGTCTGGATGGCGCCGCCGCGGCCGCGTTCCTAGGGCTGCTATGGCCTAGATTGAAAAATAACTTACCTTTGGCCTGCATTGGAGCGCTGGTTGCACTAGTGGCAATTCCCCTCACACCGGCCGGTGTCCCTGTCTTGCTTGCTGCCGTTGTCGCTTTGCTCCCAATCGGGGGTAAAAAATGATCAGCACTGTAATTTTCGCTTCGTTGGCGGTCTACACCTGGAAAATAATAGGTTTCTTGATTCCTGATCGGCTTATCGGTAAACGTGGAAGGCTTATTGCCGAGCGCATGACTGTTTCTCTACTCGCAGCACTTGTAGTACTTCAGGGGTTTTCATCTCAGAGCGTTTTGGTTCTTGACGCTCGAGCAGCCGCTCTAGTTGTGGCCGGAGCTCTTTTGGCTATGCGGGTTCCATACATTTTCGTCGTGCTAGCCGGTGCGGTTGTGGCTGCGGGCTTAAGGTTTTTAGGGTTCTAGATAGTCCTCGCCTGGCAACCATGACAGTCCAGGTTTACCCCACTCATTTTCTTTGATGGCTTTTTTCATAAGCTTCTTATGAGGCTTCACTAGCCGGTCTGCGTAGAGCATTCCTTCTAGGTGATCAAACTCATGCTGAAAGATTCGAGCAAGCCAGCCCTCGGCTTCTATTTGGTAGCCTTGGCCCTCTAGGTCAGTTGCCATCAACAAGGCGCGGTTCGCTCGTTTGAGAGGAAACCTCTCTCCGGGAATCGATAAACAACCCTCGGCATCAGCCTCTTCGTCAAGTTGCTCGTCAGAAAATTCCGAGATAGAAAGCTGGGGATTGATCGCAACGCCACGTATTTCCTCATTGTCAGTGCTGTAAGAGTAAACAAATATTCTGAGTCCGACTCCGATTTGAGTGGCAGCTAGGCCTACGCCGGGCGCCGAATCCATGGTCTCGAACATGTCGGCGACCAACTCGCGGATGTAATCATCTATCGCCAGGACTTCCACAGCTCGTGTATGAAGCACTGGGTCGCCGGTTATTCGAATTGCATGCAAGGTCACGCCCCTATTTTACTCAATCTGACGGAGGAATTTCAGCTTGGTGGTCTAGGCTTTTAGGGCTTCCAGTCCGACAGGAGAAAAGGTTTGTTTTCACCCGAGATTGTTAGGGCATTTGCTATTGGCCTTGCTGTTATCGGAGCGATTTTTCTCTCACTTGGTGCACAGTTTCAAAATGACGCAGTTACTAAACATCACGCGCCGAGCCGGCCAAGGCCGGGATCTTTGAGTCTCAAGCAGATTGCTGATCTTTTGAGAAGACCAAGATGGTTGACTGGGACAAGCTTCTTGGTTCTGGCGATTCTTTTTCAGCTTTCAGCGCTGGCGCTGGCGCCCTTGATCGTGGTTCAGCCGATCGGCGCAATCGCGCTTATTATGACCTCTTTACTAAATGCCAGGATTTATAGGGTTCGCCTTAATACGAGCACTTTTGTTGCTATTGCCCTAACGACCATAGGCGTGGGCGGATTTGTTGCAGTTGCAGCCTCTAGTGCTGTGGCTGTCGAAATGAGCAACGAAAAACTACTTCAGGTAGTCGGCATACTGTTTGTCTTACTTGCAATGTTTGGTCTGTTGTTTTGGCGATCCAAGGGCAAAGTGGGCGCGCTGCAATACATTTTTGGAGCAGGGGTCCTCTACGGTTTCGTAGCATCGCTTGCGAAGGTTGTGATTCAGCGAATCTTGCAAGAGGACTATGACCTGCTCACCCTGCTTGCGCTGGTTTCTCTGGTTGGCGCGACGGTGCTGGGTGGTTGGTTCGTCCAAAACGCTTACGCATCTGGACCTCCCGATTTAGTCATTGCGGGCCTGACTGTCATTGATCCTGCTGTTGCTGTCATGATCGCAATCGCAATTCTTGGTGAGGCCGAGGCGGCAAGTCTCGGAGAAGTCGTCGGTTACGGTGTGGCGGGTATCATTGCTATATCTGGAGTACTTACCTTGAATAGATTTCACCCGCAGTTGACCAAGAAGGGTAGCAGTGAGCCAACCGATTAAGGTCCTCATAGCCTGCGACACTTTTGCCCCCGACATTAACGGAGCCGCAAAGTTTGCTGAACGACTAGCCGGCGGTCTTGTTAGAAACGGCAATGAAGTGGCAATCATTGCTCCCAGTCTCGACGGTCGTTCTGGCACAAGGGTGGAAGAGCATGACGGTGCAAAAATGACCGTGCACCGACTCAAGAGCCACAAGATGCCGAACCATAAAAGTCATCGATTAACTTCTCCGTTTGGTCTATCCAGGGCGATCAAAAAAATTGTCCTTGAGCAAAAACCGGATGCTTTGCACGTACAGTCTCACCTTATGGTTGGACGATTCGCGATGAGCGCGACCAGAGGTATGTCGATTCGAAGGATTGCCACCAATCACACGATGCCTGAGAACCTACTTAAGTATTCGTTTCTGCCGAAATTTATGCATTCGCTTGCCATCAAGATTCTCTGGGGGGATGCTGGCAGAGTCTTACGGAAGATGGACGCTTTAACTACGCCCACGAGACGCGCTGCCGATCTTTTAGAGAAGTCAGCGCACGTCAAGGACGTTCTGGCGATCAGCTGCGGCATAGATGCCACAAGGTTTGCCAACCAGACTCCAACTCAAAATAAGCAGCCGGTGGCACTGTTCGTTGGTCGATTGGATGACGAGAAAAGAATTAACATTTTGCTGATTGCCATAAGCAAATTAGACAAGTTCCCAAATCTAAAACTTCGACTGGTTGGCGATGGGGGTGAGCGCGAGCGTCTTGAGCGTCAGGCCAGTTTGCTTGGGATTTCAAATCGCGTCGAATTTTTGGGGCATGTTACCGACCAAGAGCTTGCTGGCTTTTATGAGAATTGCACTGTTTTTGTAATGCCTTCAATAGCCGAGCTGCAGTCGATTGCGACTATGGAGGCCATGGCTTCTGGGCGACCCGTCATAGCCGCGGATGCCATGGCACTTCCGCATTTGGTTCACGACGGCGACAACGGGTATTTATTCCCCCCGGACGACGCTGATGCCTTGAAGGAACGTTTAGAGCTTGTGCTTTCGGCGGACGGCAAAGAGCTTGCGAGACTCAGTGAAAACTCCGTGCATCTGATTCAGTCGCATGACATCGCAACAACCATAAGGATCTTTGAAGACCTTTATCGGGGCACAGGTGCGGACGTTCCAACTACAGCCGATAATCAGCCTGAGTACCTTCTGCCAATTGGTCGTTTATCGGCCTCCCTTAGAAAACGCGTGGAGGAGTTTAGGGCAGAAGCCCTAAACCTAAGGCGCCGAGCAGAGGTTGCGTCGGAGAGCGCACGAGGAAGATTCTCTGGTGCGGCCGATGAGGCCAGAGAGAGGCTAAGCGAGGTGCGCGAAGAGGTCAGGGAGCAACTATCCGAGTTTCGAAGCGAACTAGGCGACGCTGCCAAGAAATTTCGACGCAAACGTGACGATTAATTGGTTATAGTCCCTAAATTAACGTTCAGGGTTTTCCTGAATTCAATTTTCGTCGAGCATGCTCGATGTTTGACAAAGTTGGCAAAAATCTAATTAGTATTGAGGCAACTCTCCAGCGTCGGGGCCATTGTCTCGAAGCTGGCAACTTAGGCGAAGGGCTTTCATGACAACGCACGCTTGGCTCAATCACTACCCATCGGACGTGCCTCACGAGTTAGAATCTCACTCTTTTCGTAACCTTCCGGATTTGCTGGCAGTAGCATCAAAAAACTACTCAAAGACAACCGCCTTCACTCAGTGCATGCCCAATGGCATGAACGGGTCCTTGACCTTTGAGCAGGTTGACAAGCTCAGCGATGACTTCGCCTCTTATCTTCGTGAGGAAGCGGGGCTCAAATCTGGTGAGCGCGTTGCGGTTCAAATGCCGAATTGTTTGAGCTATCCAATAGTGGCATTTGGTGTCTTGAAGGCCGGGTGCGTGCTAGTGAACACGAACCCTCTTTACACGCAAACAGAGATGTTGCATCAGTTCTCTGATTCCGGATCCAGTGCATTAGTTGTAGTCGACATGTTCGCCGATCGGTTGACCGGGATCATTGAGAAGACCAAGATAAAAAGCGTTGTCACCGTTAGTGTGAGCGAGTTCTTCCCCGGACCCGTTGCCGGGATCATCAAGCTGACTCAGAAGTATTGGAGTAAGACGCTCCCAAAAATCAAGGTAGAGCACACTAGCTTCAGGGACGCTCTGAAACTCGGAAAGAAAGCTTCAGCCAACGACAAGCTGTCTGGATACCTTGAGAATGTTGGGCCCGATACAGTTGCCGCTCTTCAATACACCGGCGGCACAACTGGTGTTTCAAAGGGTGCAATGTTGACCCATGGGAACTTAGTCAATAACACTCTTCAGATGATTTCTATGTGCGGCTCGTACATGAGGCCAGGGGCGGAAATCGTTCTAACTGCTCTTCCGCTCTATCACATTTTTGCTTTCACGGTAAATCTCCTGGGTTTCTACCACCTAGGGGCCCGGAACATCCTGGTTCCATCGCCACGACCACCTAGCAACCTAAAACGTGCATTTGTCAACTATCGGGTGACTTGGCTATCAGGTGTAAACACACTTTTTAGCGCGCTATTGAATGAGCGCTGGTTTACGGACAGCCCGCCAAAGTATTTGAGGGCATCTGCAGCCGGCGGAATGGCCCTGCACGAGTCAGTTGCTAAGCGTTGGAGAGAGGTAACTGGAACACCGATCGTCGAAGGCTATGGCCTCACTGAATCTTCTCCCGTCTTGACTTTTAATCCACTCGGTGGACTGCAGAAAGACGGCACAATCGGGATTCCAGTTCCCTCGACAGAGGTCCGCTGTGTGGACGAAGAGGGCAATGATGTTCAAATTGGGCAACCCGGTGAACTTATTGCAAGGGGCCCACAGATCATGCAGGGCTACTGGCAGCGAGCTGACGAAAGCTCCTTAGCACTGCGAGATGGATGGCTCCAAACTGGCGACATAGCCCAAGTCGATAGCGATGGTTATTTCACCATAGTTGATCGCAAGAAAGACATGATTCTGGTGAGCGGCTTCAACGTCTACCCGAACGAAGTCGAAGAGCGGATTGCAAATGTTAGCGGCGTCCGTGAGGTCGGAGTTATAGGCATTCCAGACCAGAACAGCGGTGAGAGGGTTTGGGCCTATGTCGTGGTCTCACAGCCCGCACCTTCCACTGAAGATATCGTCTCTCATTGCCGGGAGCACATGGCCGCGTACAAGGTTCCGCAGCACATTATCTTCGTAGACGAGCTTCCTAAGAGTCCAATCGGAAAGATTTTGCGCAGAGAACTTAGAGACGGAGCACTCGCTTCCGCATCTTCATCTAACGACGGCAAGGGAGCATAGCCATGAGAAATTTAATGATCCTGGCAGCGGAAGCGGCAAATGAGCCAACAGTCGTTAATGAGATGGAGCAGACTCTGCTGCGAGCGTTTGTTCTCATTATTATGTTCGGGCTTGGTGCTGGCCTTACTCCCAAGGACTTCGCACTTGCACTTAGACGCCCCTGGGGCCTAGTTATCGGCTGGATCACCCAGTTTGGCATCATGCCTCTTACTGCCTACGTTCTTATCGTGACCGTGCTGCTTCCCTTCTCTTCAACTGAGGGCATACTCTTGGTAGCTCTGGGAGCGCTAATCATGGGAAGCGTACCGGCCGGCACTACCTCTAACCTCTTCACCTACTTCTCCAAGGGTAATCTTGCTTTGAGCGTGACTATGACGGTGAATTCAACTCTCTGGGCGTTCGTTATGACACCTGCGGTGCTTTTCATCTACTCAAACTTCTTGGGTCTGGACGAGTCTCTAAGCGTTGAGTTCGGCGAGCTCGCATTAGTCATCTTCGGACTCATCGTTCCGGTTGGCCTGGGGATGTTAGTGCGCCGCTTGAGTGCCAACGTGGGCGCTGTTCTGGAGCTGATAGGTGGAGTGTTTGGGCTTATCTTCATCCCGTTCCTTATCATTATCTGGGTTCCACGCAACTGGGAGCTGCTCATGACAACCGAGTGGCCAACCTACGTAGTGGCGATTGGAATGGGTCTTGTCGGGATCACAGTGGCGTACTACTTGGCAAAGCTGATTCGAATGCACCCAATGAACGCGAGAACCATTTCTCTGGAGACTGGAATCAACAACGGGCCGCTAGCAATCGCTGTAATCGTCGCCGTGTACATCGACAATCCTGGAGTAGACCAAATTCTGCTTGTTCCCGCGCTCTACTCTTTGTTCATCGTGTTGATTTCAACCGGGGTTACTCTCGTGTTTAGAAGGGCCAATCTCGCTGCCGAGCAGAAGATCCCGAACCTGCTATAGCATTTCGGGCTTGATGGCGCACTTTGTCTGCTTCATTGCAGTTGGGTGACTAAGCTTTAGTGGGTTGGGGGCGTTAGCTCAGCTGGTTAGAGCAAACGACTCATAATCGTTCGGTCGCGGGTTCAAGTCCCGCACGCCCCACTCATTGGATTGCTAGCAGGGTATTGGGATAAGTTTCGATGGCCTCCGACTTAGTTGCATGTCTCTCGCCTGGTTACACTTGAACTTGTGGATTGGAGTGTGTGAATGCCGGCAGTGATCATTCAGGTCAAAACTTCCCTGCCTGAGCATGTTCATTCTCAATCTGAGGTAACTTCCGCGTTGGCACCCAGGCTCGCACCCACTGACGGAACTAGAGCCGTCTTAGAGCGCCTTCATAGCAATTCCAAGATCGAACAGCGTCACTTTGTTTTACCCATTTCGGAATACACGGATATCGATTCGTTCACGAGTGCTAATGGACTTTTTGTCCAACATGCCCTAGCGCTGGTGGAGGACTGCACCAGAAGGGCGCTTGATGAAACCGGGCTAAATGCCGACGAAGTTGATCATCTTTTCTTCACCACGGTAACCGGTGTCGGCGCTCCTGCACTGGATGTATTGCTTGCCGCTCGAATGGGTTTCCGGTCAGACCTCAAGAGGATTCCCAGCTTTGGCCTTGGCTGTGCTGGGGGTGCTGCGGGAATAGCTAGAGTCGCTGATTATCTATTGGGTAACCCAAAGGCGGTGGCGCTAGTAGTCTCCGTGGAGCTGTGTTCATTGACTATCCAGTGGGAGGATCGATCGATGGCCAACTACGTTGGCACGGGAATCTTCGGTGACGGCGCAGCTGCCGTCGTGATGGTGGGTGGTGAGCACCCTAAGGCCCTGAATGGGATTTCGGTCAAAGACAGCAGAAGCACTTTGTACTCTGATACTGAATCTTTGATTGGCTGGAAGGTTGGCGGCAGCGGGCTTTCGTTGATGCTTGAGGCCGGTGTACCAGAGATGATAACTGAAAACTTCGCAGCCGAGGTGGATGTCCTTCTAGGTCAACATGGGCTGTCTCGCAACGACATAGACGTTTGGATAGCGCATCCGGGGGGTCCCAAAATTCTTGAGGCATTTGCTTCATCGCTTGATTTAGCCGACTCCGACTTGTCCGCGAGCTGGGATGTTATGGCCAGAGCGGGAAACATGTCCTCAGCCGCAGTTCTTCATGTCTTGAACGATCTTTCTGAGCAACCTTCGGCGACAATCGGCTTGCTGTTTGCGGTTGGCCCCGGAGTCTCTCTTGAGCTTGTCTTGTTGGAGTGGACATGATCTTTACTGTCAGTGTGATGCTATTCATCGGTCTTATTTTGGCAACGGGTGCAGAGCGGATTTACGAACTTGTTGTTTCGACTAGAAATGCAAAACTAGCTTTTACAACCGGTGGTATCGAATACGGTCGCGGTCATTTGCCCTTCATGATTGCCCTGCACACCGGTCTACTAGGAGGAGCCATAATCGAAGTTGTTCTTTTTGACCGCCAATTTCTTGGTTCTCCGGGCTGGGGATTCCTTGCAATTGCCATCGGATGTCAAGCGGCGAGGTATTGGTTTATTTGGGCACTTGGGTCCCAGTGGAATACCAGGGTGATCGTGATTCCAGGTGCGCAGCTTGTGAGAAAAGGTCCATATTCGCTGCCTTGGCTTCGTCACCCTAACTATTGGGTCGTAGCAATTGAGGGTATCGCCTTGCCCATGGTTCACTCGGCTTGGATTACAGCAATCATGTTCACTGTTATCAACGCTGTATTGCTTCTTGGACTCAGGATCCCCGCCGAAAACAAGGCTTTGAAGGGCTTGAGATGAACAACTACGACGTAATAGTCGTCGGGGGAGGCCCGGTGGGCATGGCAGCGGCCATTGAGGCCCGTTTGAGCGGCCTATTGGCTGTGGTTGTCGAACCGCGCAGTGGAATAATTGACAAGGCTTGTGGTGAGGGCCTAATGCCCGGTGCAATTCCGCTATTAGCTAGGTTGGGTGTTTTTCCCAAGGGGCGTGATCTTGCCGGAGTCACATACAGAAGTGGTGGGCACGCTGTGTCTCACCGATTTTCGAGTGGTGTAGGAAAAGGCGTTAGGCGCACTGAGCTTCACGGCAGCCTTAGGTCTCGCTCAGAAGAACTTGGAGTGGTTTTTGTCGAGGCATCCGTCGGCTCCGTGACGGAAACCGAAAGTGGTCTGGTTGCATCGTGCTCAAATGGTAATAGCATCCAAGGTCGGTACCTGATAGCCGCGGATGGATTGCATTCTAGTATTGCAAAGGCTGCTGGACTAGTGAAGGTGCTTTCGCCCAGGCGGTCAAAACGCTTTGGGATAAGGCAGCATTTCCACGTTGAGCCCTGGTCCGAATTCATTGAAGTCTTTTACACCAAGACCGCCGAGGTCTACATAACCCCGGTATCAGAAGATCAAGTCGGCGTTGCAGTCCTAGGACCAAAGTCGACAGACTTTGAGCAAACCATATCTAGCATCCCAGAGCTCGCGGGAAGGCTAAGAGGTGCCCAACCGGCGTCGCAGCGAAGTGGAGCGGGCTCATTTCCTCAGCTAACCACTGCACGCACCAAGGGTCGCATCCTTTTGGTTGGCGACGCGTCCGGATATGTGGATGCAATTACTGGTGAAGGCTTGAGGCTTGGTTTCGCTCAAGCACGAGTGGCGATTGAATGCATTTTGAGTGACAAGCCAGCAAGTTATGAAAAAGCTTGGCGCCGAGTAAGTAGAGACTTTCGGGTTCTGACTCAAGGTCTAATTTTAGCGGCGAATTCCCCTATCAGAATGGCCATTGTGCCGCTGGCCAGCAGGCTTCCGTGGGTCTTTGGTTCGGTTGTCAATCGCTTGGCTCGCTAATTATGGTTGCAAACAGACTTGGTTTTCTTCTCAAATCCACCCACCCAATGCCCTCGCTCGCAGTGGCGCTCTTCGCCACGCTATTTGCGGTTGGTATCGGGCTGGAGACTCAGAGGGTCGCATTAGTGGGGCTCGCGGTGTTGTTGCAGCAGTTCTCGGTGGGGTTATCAAACGACTGGCTGGACCACAAGCGAGATCGCGCTGCCGGACGTACCGACAAGCCTGTGGCACGGGGCTCGTTAGGCGTTTCGCTGGTTAGAAACTCTTCTTTCGCGTCAGGTGTCCTGGCGCTCGTCGTCTCGGTTTTGATCGGCTGGGAGAGCGTTGGTTGGATGGTACTTATGCTGATTGCCGGCTGGGTCTACAACCTAGGGCTCAAAGCAACTGTTTTCTCAGTTCTTCCCTATGCGGTTGGCTTTGGTATTTTGCCGGTCTTTGTGACATTGAGCCTCGAGGAGAGCCGGGTGCCTCCGGCATGGGTTGTGGTTGTTGCAGCCCTGCTGGGAGTCTCCGCGCACTTTGCGAACACTCTGCCGGACTTGCTGCAGGACAGAGCGACCGGAGTCAGAGCGCTTCCGCACATTGTCGGCCAGAGGGTTTCTGCACTGGTAATTGCTGCTACAGCAATTCTTGCCTCAAGCATTGCTGTGTTTCAAAGCGACACCTTGGCAATGCTTGTTGGCACAGTTGGCCTGCTGGCTACGGTCTTGTTGGCTGGCACTGCGTCTTGGCTAAGCCTTAGGCCGACCCCACCAAGGGTAATTTTTCCACTTCTGGTCCTGGCATGTTTGGTGAACGCAATATTGCTTATGCTCGGTGTTGGGCCGATTGGGGTTTAGACCATATGGCCGATTAGGCCTGAGGCCCAAACTCTGCCGAGCTAGCCGGAATGGCCTTTTCGTCCCCGAACAGAAAATGCCGGCTCATGTCGGGGGAGTATTTAGATAAGTAAGTCTCTCTTCCAAGATACTCGGCCAGTTGTCGATGATGGATAACGCTTGCACCGCAGCAAAGACCGATGACCTTCACCCCGATGCCAAGCACAAATTCTCCAAACTCAGCGGTCTCATATCGGTTGGAATTTTGAGCTTCCAGCGCGTCTGGAAAGGTTCTCTCATGCCGGAGAACTGCCGTGTTTAGTGGGTCGGGCAGATTAAATAGCGTTGGGTGTTTCGCGGTTGTGCGATACGTTGCCGGCATGGCGCAAACGTAATGCCCTCTGGTTGCCTCGACTATTGCTTCCACTATGGGTCGTATTGTTTGGGGACCGTGAAAACAGTTAGTTCCCACCACATCGGCCCCAGCTTCAGCCAGAGCTCTGCATGCATCCTGCGCTGAAACTCCATCCCGCAGCACACCTTTCGCGAAAATCGCAACATTGATGATTGAGGGCAGCCCTGCGAGCTGTATCTCTTCGAGCGCTATCTTTGCCTCTTCGAAGTAGTACATAGTCTCGGCCACAATAAGGTCGGCGCCCTCTTCCTTCGCCCAGCTAATCATCTCGCGATACATTATTCGGACTGCCGATTTCGAAGACTCATCAGCTGGGTCGAAGATGTTCGAATTTGAAATGTTTCCTGCTACATAAATGTCTCGTGACTGAGCTGCTCGCTGTTCGTTAGCCGCCTCTACGGCGATTGCCATAGCAGCCCTGTTTAGTGGCTCAAGCAGATCCTCCTGCCCTAAAAGCTTCATCTTTTCACGATGACCGTTATAGGTAAATGCGAGAGCGATGTCACTGCCTGCTCTGAGAAAGTCGGTCGTGATTTGCTTTAGAATTTCCGGATGCTCGAGTGCTACCATCGGAACAAATTCACCTGCGGTTAGGTATCCGCGCCTCTCAGCTTCAAACAGGTATCCGCCGGAGAGGATTATCGGCGGCGTCTCGAGTAAGCGATCCAGGAAATTGAGTTTGTTCATAATGAGCCTCCGTTGGCAAGGCTTACAGATGACACTCTTTCAAGCAAATTGAGTGAAACTTGGCGTAGTCCCGCTACAGAATCTGCGACAAGAACTTCTTGGTTCGCTCTTCTTTGGGGTTGTCAAATATCTCCGATGGCGTCCCCACTTCGACTATTTCACCCTTGTCCATGAATACAACCCGGTCGGCAACTTCGCGGGCGAAGCCCATTTCATGGGTTACCACAATCATGGTCATCCCGTCTTGCGCGAGCTCCTTCATTGCGTCCAGAACCTCATTGATCATTTCCGGGTCGAGCGCGCTAGTGGGCTCATCAAAAAGCATCACCTTTGGCGTCATGGCTAATGCTCTTGCTAGTGCCACGCGCTGCTGTTGACCCCCGGATAGTTGGGCCGGAAATTTGTCTGCCTGCTCGGGAATCTTAACTCTCGTTAGCAGTTCCATTGCAAGCTCCTCAGAAGCAGATTTGGATAGACCGCGAACCCTTCTGGGGCCGATTGCAACGTTTGTCAGGACCGTGAGATGGGGGAACAAGTTGAAGTTTTGGAAGACCATACCGGTTTCTTTTCGAATTTCCTGAATGTTTCGAATGTCCGTTGTCAGCGCAGTGCCATCCACCAAGATGTGGCCGTCATCGTGTGCCTCGAGCCTGTTGATGCAACGTATTAGAGTCGATTTACCCGAGCCCGAAGGGCCAATAACTACAACAACCTCTTTACGCCCAACTTGCATGTTTATGTTCTTCAGCGCCTCAAAGTCCTTGAAACGCTTATAGACGCCCTCGATAATGATTATGGCATCGTCGGATTCGCGTCCACCTGACATCTTGGATGCATCCTTAAATACTTCATTGCTCATCGAATACCAACTCCTAGTTTCTTTTCGATTCTTTGGCTTTCTCTGCTCATCACATATGACCCAACCCAGAACAGTAGTCCCACAAACGCTAGGGATTCATAGATCAGGCCTTGGCCGAGGTAATCATCCTGCTTAGTGATGGCAGTGCCAACATTTAGTAGGTCAAATACGCTGAGTGCGACACCCGCAAGAGTAGTGTCCTTGAAAAGCGAGATGAATTGACCTATCTGGGCTGGGATAACGTTTCTTAGAGCCTGGGGCAGAGTGATTAGGAATGTAATCCTAAAAGTGGATAGCCCAAGCGCCTTACCGGCTTCCGCTTGGCCCTTGGGTATCGACTGCAAGCCGCCCCTAATAACCTCTGCAAGGTATGCGGCAGTGAACAAAGTGAACACGGTTACCGCCCTAAAGATGGCGTCGGGGGCGATGCTGGCTGGTATGAAAAACTCCAGGGCAACACCGGCTAGGAGCAGAAGAACAAAAAGTGGAGCTCCCCGAATTAGCTCAATGTATGCGGTGGATAGCCAGCGCAGAAGAGGCAAGGTTGACCTTCTGCCAAGTGCCAACATAACGCCCAACGGGAAGCTCAGCCCGATGCTAACTACGGCAAGGTAGAAATTGATCAGGAACCCGCCCCACTCTTCGAGCGCGGCCTGCCCCATTGTCAAGAAAATTAGAACTAGAGGCAGCGTGGCATTTATTGCTACCCACAACCACCCGGGAAGTCTTTTCAGATGGGTAGTTCGCCTGGCTCTTCCGAAGAGTGTTCCTGCGAAGATCGAAAGCACCACGTATGCACCGAACAGAACGGCGCCCAAATCTCCAGCTAGAACTATCAAGAAGGCTGAGGTTGAAATAATTAACCCAAAACGCTGAAATAGCTCCCATAGCTTTCCAGCAAGAGTCGGCGGTTGGTCGAGTGGTCGATTCATTCCCGAAGCGAGGCTAGCTATGGAGAAGCATGTCGCCAAGATTGAGAAACCCACCAGGAACATCAGCTCCTCTGGAAAGCGGCCAACTAGGAGTATTTTCAGGTTGACTTGAATGATTTCCCAGCGCCCAGTGATGAATACGAACTGAAACACCTGAAATATCACGTAGCCCAATGTGCTCGCTGAAATTACAGTGAGTATCGTGTCGGTAATTGACCTGAACAGGTTTCTTCTCATCCAAGTAATCATCGTTCCACCAGTGCAAGTCTTCGATTAAAAAAGTTCACAATAAGGCTAGTGACTAGCGAAATTGCTAGATAAACCAACAGGGTAAGCGAAAAAGCCGGAACCGCCGGCGAACCATTGCCCACAGTGATTTGAGCGATCTGAGTAAGCTCGAAGTAGCTGATTGTTGCTCCCAATGATGAGTTTTTTATTAGGTTCAGGTATTGATTTCCGAGCGCCGGCATTGCTATACGAAATGCTTGAGGAAGAATAATTAGTCTCATTTTTTGAGAACCGCTCAGTGCGATGGCGTCCGCAGCCTCCCCTTGGCCTCTGGAGACAGCAAGAATCGAACCGCGAACAATCTCCGCGATGTGGCTGCTCGTGTAGATAACCAATGATGCCACCAGAGCGAAGAAGGACGGGTCAAGCCTTAGTCCGCCCGTTGTTCCCCGGCCATCGACGTATGGCAACTCCCAGCCGAACCCGAATAGCAGCCAAATCAGAATGACCAGCACTACGAATGTAGCTATGCCAACCAGCCACGCCCAGTCTTGCTTACCGGTTTTATCTGCCTGTCTGATTCGAATTTTGGCCACCACGAATGCAAGTAGTGCCGCACTCAGGATTCCGATTCCTAGCTGTGCGGGAGAACCGATGAACCAGGGGATGGCAATGCCTCTGTTTGACACTACGAAAAGATCAAGTGGCAGCCAGGCGTTTTCAATTCGGGGGAAAGCCTGCAGAACTACCGCGAGGTTCATGAATGTCAGCAAGAGAAGTAGTGGCAGGTTTCGAACTAATTCGACGTAAACAGTTCCGAGTGTTCTGACCATAAAGTTTTTAGAGAGCCTTGCGATACCGATCAAGGTGCCAAGGATTGTGGCGAGTGCGATACCTATAAATGCGACTCGGAGGGTATTCAGAAAACCCTCGACGAATGCGTCTCGCACCGGTTGTGATTGATCCAGGTCGTTTCCTGGAATCGTAAAGTTTGCTGGATTGTCGAGAAAGCGAAGATCGGTTTGAATGCTACTTTTGGCTACATTCTCTTGATAATTGCCGTAAAGCCAATAGAACATTGCGAACACTGCCAACAGGGCCAGTATTTGGAGCGCCCATTTGAGGGTTCTAATGTCCCTAAAAAACGGCACTTTACTGGGTGTGCTCAATTGAGGGCTCATATTATTGAGCCCTCAATTGAGTTACCTGTTGTCGTAATGACGTTGCTTATTTAACGGTAAGGAGGTGCGTAGAGAATTCCACCGTCGTTCCACAATGAGTTCAGACCGCGGTCCAGACCCAGTGGGGTTAGGTGACGTGCGAATATCTCTCCGTAGTTTCCAACCTGCTTGACTACCTGGTAAGCAAAGTCGGTAGGCAATGAAAGGTTTGGATCTAGAACGGCGGCTCCGTCGCTACCTGGAACTTCTGCTCCAAGGAAACGAAGTATTCCGACGTCCTCTGTCGTGTCGCGGATGCTGTCAACGTTTGCACTGGTGATACCAAACTCTTCAGCCTGAATCGTTGCCAGTATTGCCCAGTTGACTGCCTGTGCCCAAGCGGTGTCGCCGTCCAGCACTGCTGGGGCTAGCGGCTCCTTCGAGAACACTTCTGGAAGAATCGTCAGAGCTTCACTTCCGTTCGGGTACGCAGATCGAAGCCCGGTTAGCTGGCTGACGTCTGATGACCATCCGTCACACTGTCCGGCAAGGAAAGCCTCCAGAATTAGGTCGGTCTCGTCGAATGAACGGATTTCCCAGTTGAGACCCAAGCGCGACGACTCAAGAGCAGCGTTGCCCTCTGTAGTTGTTCCCTTGGCTACACAGATGATTGCACCATCCATTGCGCTTATCTTGCTGTAACCACTGTCCGAGGTAACCATCATTCCCTGACCGTCGTAGAAAGTTGGCTGAAGGAAGTTTGCACCCTCGCTACCATCCCTCGTCGCAGTCCAAGTTGTGTTACGTACTAGGACATCAATAGCTCCGCTCTGAAGTGCTGTGAAGCGGTCTGCGGTCTCGAGATCAATCATCTCAACAGCATTAGCATCTCCCAGGACCGCTGCGGCGATAACGCGACAGAAGTCCGAGTCGAATCCAACGTGCTCACCGGCGTCGTTTAGAACTGCAAAGCCCGGGAGAGCGTCTCGAGTACCACAACGTACTGAGCCTGCAGCGATAACGCTGTCTAGCATTGAACCTGCCGCCTCAGTTGTAGTGGTCGTTGTCGTCTGCGTTGCGGCAGGTGTTGTTGTCTCAGCTTCGGTGCTGGCGCAACCTGCCAAAAAAAGTCCTGCAGCTGAAGCAACTGCTAGAACCGATAATGATTTGCTTTTCACGTGTCCCCTTTCAATGTGGAAACATCTCACTTCGAAACTTCTTCGAGAGCGGCAAGACCCAATTGGTCTTGTAGGGCAAGACTATGCCTGGCAGTAATTGGAAGCCCTCGTCAAGGGCCGATTGTTATCTAAGCGTGACGGGCCTAAATTGTTTTTTCTAGGTAGCAATTTGCACAAAGGGATTCATAGGTGACCTGGTCCCCGTCAATGGCGACTTGCTCACCGTCGAAGACGAATACCCCATTCAATAGCCTCCCATTGAACATTGCCTTTCGACCACATCTGCATATGGTCTTTAGTTCCTCCAGGCTGTGCGAAATCTCGAGCAGTCTCTTGCTTCCAGGGAAGCTCAGGGTCTTAAAATCGGTTCGGATTCCATAGGCCAAAACCGGGACACCGTCAAGCACGGCAATCTCAAGACACTGGTCGACTTGCTCCGGAGTCAGAAACTGGGCCTCATCTAGAAGCAAACAAGCTATTTTCTTGTTTTCAGCCCGGTTCAGAGACTCGGCTTCACTTGCAAACTTTTCGCGCAGGTTCTGAGTCGGGGTAATCAGGAAGTCAACGTCTCTAGATACGCCCAGTCTGCTTACTATGGACTTATCGCCCTTGGAGTCCACGGATGGCTTGGCAATCAGGACGTGCTGAGATCGCTCCTCATAGTTGTAGGCAGCCTGAAGCAGGGCAGTGGATTTGCCTGAATTCATGGCGCCGTAGCGAAAATAAAGTTTGCTCATAACCCCTAGATGTTATCGGCTGAAACCTCTCTAGGCTGCTGCTCTTGCCCAGTGGCTCAATAACATTTTGACTTTTCTAGCGCTCGAGGCTTATCATCAAGGCAACGATTCAGGACATTGGGGAAGATGTTTATCTGAATCGGAGGTCGAAAACTGGACAACTGTCTTTTGTGGGTTCTTTCTTGCCCGCAAGATGAGTGCAAGGAAATAGATGAAATCCTTGCAGAGTTTTCTGCGTCCAGAGCCTGGTTTGCTCAGCCCGCAGCACCTTCTACCTACCAACTCCAAACAAGCTTTAAAGGCCCTGCTGGCGTCTGTGCTGATCTGGCATCTGAGTTTTTTAAGCACGGGATAGTTTGTGAGATTGAAAGCCGAGGGGCTGAAAACGAGCGCTACCTAGTTCACCCGCGGCTTGGTATCCATCGACAGGGTATTGACGCGGCCGGGGAGCAAGTTATTAGGCTCGGGCAAATCCAGAGATTCATCTTTCAGTCTCAGGGCAACATGGCTGAATTCGCAAGGCTCATAAGGATGGCTGAGGGACAGGCCTGGTTTGATGTCTTTGAACCCTTGAGGCTATCGCCTGAAGGTGTGCGCTTGTTACCGAAAGCCGTCTAGATGTTGCGGAACGCCAGCACAGCGTTGTGACCCCCAAAGCCAAAGCTATTCGAGATGGCGACTGCCTCTGGCCTTTGTAGGCGTGTGATCGACCTTGGGACATTCAACGGAATTGCCGGATCTTGGTTGTCAAGATTGATAGTTGGAGGAACCTGCTGTTGCTTTAGAGCCAAAATGGTAAAGATGGCCTCGATTGCTCCAGCTCCACCAAGCAGGTGCCCAGTGGAAGCCTTAGTAGCGGCTATCACTAAGTTCTCTGTGTGGGTTCCAAAAACTCTATTTATAGCCGTGTACTCGGCAATGTCTCCGACCGGTGTAGATGTTGCGTGAGCGTTTACATGCTCAACGTCTGCTATGGATGCGTCTGCCTGTTCCAAGGCGTCCAACATCGCTCTCGCGGCCCCAGCGCCCTCGGGATCTGGCGCTGTGATGTGAAAAGAATCGCTTGTTACCGAGCCACCGACGATTTCGCAGTAGATCTTCGCTCCTCGAGACTGGGCAGATTCCAGTGACTCCAGAACCAGGGTTCCTGCACCTTCACCCATCACAAATCCATCTCGGTCAATGTCGTAGGGCCTGGATGCCCCTTCAGGCGTTTCGTTTTTTCTGCTTAGGGCATGCATCGCGGCAAAGGCAGCGATTGGAAGCGGATGAATTGCCGCTTCGGCACCCCCGGCGACTACCACATCGGCTTCGCCGCGTTGAATTCTATGGAAAGCGTTCGCAATTGCTTCGTTACCGGAAGCGCATGCGCTTACCGCGGTTCTTGCTCCACCCTTGGCGCCTAGCGCCATGCCTATAGCGGCTGCTGGACCGTTCGGCATCAGCATCGGAACGGTCATTGGCAGTACTCGTCTTGGACCACGTTCTTGAAGAGTGCTCCAGGCGTCCAGTAGGGTCTGCACCCCTCCGATTCCGGTGGCAAAGTCAACCGCGAGTCGTTCCGGTTCTACTTCCGGTTCTCCAGCATCAGCCCAGGCTTCCCTGGCTGAAATCAACGCGAATTGGCTGGAGGGGTCTAGTCGTTTTGCTTCTTGCGGGCTGAGGGCTGAGCTGGCAGCGACCTTCGCTTGGCCGGCAAATGTAACCGGGAGCTCGTATTTAGCCACCCAGTCTTGCTCCAGCGTTGCTATGCCGCTTTTACCCTGTAAAAGCGCCTCCCAGCTAGCCATGGCGTCGCCGGCAAGGGGGGTGGTTGCCCCAATGCCTGTAACGACTACGCGGCGCACTTTAGTCTTGGTTCGCCGTTATGTAGGTCACTGCGTCGCCCACAGTTATCAAGTTCTTTACTTCTTCGTCTGGAATTTTTACGCTGAATTTGTCTTCTGCGTTGACCACGATGGTCATCATTGATATCGAATCGATATCTAAATCATCGGTGAATGACTTGTCCATTTGAACAGCGTCTGCTGCGATGCCGGTTTCGTCGTTGACGAGCTCAGCTAGTCCAGCTAGTACTTCTTGCTGTGAATGTGCCATGGGGATTCTCCTAATTGTTTCGTTAGTAACTGAATTATCTTATGGGAGTTCTACAACTTGGGCGGCGAAGGTCAGCCCCGCGCCGAAACCAATTTGGAGTGCAAATCCTCCGCTTGCTACCTTTTTTTCCTCGAGAATGCGGTGCATGGCGAGAGGAACGGAGGCAGCGGAGGTATTTCCAGTTTCCACAATGTCCTTGGCTATCACCACGGTATCTGGAAGCTTCATCTGTTTTGCAAACTCATCTATGATTCGCAAGTTTGCTTGGTGCATGACAAGAGCGCTTAGATCGCTTGCCTCGATGCCGGCAGCTTCAAGTGCCTGTTTTGCTACCTTGGACATCTCCCAAACGGCCCAGCGAAATACGGTCTGGCCCTCCTGTGTCAGAGTTGGCCATGGGGTTTTGCCGTCTCGGAAGTCCAGAATCGATCCGGTCATGCCGACCTTCTCCCAGTTTGAGCCGTCGGTACCCCAAATCGTCTTTGAAATCCCAGGGTGATCGCTCGCGCCAACTATTGCGGCGCCAGCACCGTCTCCAAGAAGGAAGCTTATGGTTCTGTCAGTTGGGGAGATAAAGTCTGAAAGCTTTTCTGCTCCAACCACCAGAACGTATTTGCACAATCCGGAACGAACTAGAGCATCGGCCTGGGCTATGCCGTAGCAATAACCTGCGCAGGCTGCGGAAATGTCATAGGCCGCTGCGCCTTGAGCGCCAACTAGCTCAGATAATAACGAAGCGCCAGACGGGGTTTGATATGGAAATGAAATGGTGGCCAGGATGACCGCACCGATTTCGCTTGGGTCAACGCCGGATTTAGCTATAGCTTCTTTTGAAGCCTCCACAGCCAAGTCCATCATAGATTGATCTTCGGCGGCTCTGGTCCTTGTTGCCACTCCGGTCCGCTGTCTTATCCATTCGTCCGACGAGTCGATTGGGCCCGCTATGTCATCGTTGGTCACAACCTGATTTCCTCTTGCGGCGCCCAGAGCATAAATGCGAGTGTGGGCCACCGGAGTGGATTCTTGGAGCTGTTTCATTTAGTGACCCTCTCGAAATCAGTTGGCACCTTCAAGGCTATCGGGTTCGCATTGGGGACCGCTCTTTTTACAAGTCCTGTCAGTGCTCCCGCAGGAGGTAGCTCGACAAAATCGAAATTATCTTCCGGGAGGTTGGCCATGCACAGGTCCCACCGAACAGGGGCTGTTACCTGGCTGACTAGCGAGTCAATAAAGCTTTGTCCACTTCCACAGAGTTGACCATCGACGTTACTCCAAAGCTTCATTATCGGATCCGTTACAGCAACTTGCGCTACTGCCTCCTTCAATTCCAAGCGCGCGGCATCCATGTAGTTAGTGTGGAAGGCGCCCGCCACTTTGAGCTCAATAACTCGAGTTTTTGCCGGAGGCGAAGCTACTAGGGTAGCTATCTTGCTCTTGTCTCCTGCTGCAACTAGCTGGCCTGCACCGTTGTGGTTCGCTATCTCAAGCCCTAATTCTCCGACCACAAGAATTACTTCAGTAGGGTCTCCGCCAAGGATTGCGGCCATACTTGTCGGATGCTCGGCAGCTGCCATAGCCATCGCGCGCGCTCGGATTGCTACAAGCCTGATAGCCAGCTCATCCGAAATAACTCCAGCTATTGCCGCAGCTGCAAATTCGCCAACGGAGTGACCGAGGACGCCAGCGACGGGGGAGTCTCGAAACAATGCCCTATAGGCCGCAATTGAGGACGCCACGATAAGTGGCTGGGCTATGGCTGTGTCTTTGATCTCGGCGTCGTCTGCTTTAGTGCCAAGGCTGACAAGATCAAGGTCGCTTGCCAAGGATAATTTCTCCATCTCGGTCCGAAAGTCCGTGACCTCTGAGAGCCAGGGGTAAAGGAAACCAGCCGTCTGAGAACCTTGACCTGGACATGCAATAATCCGCATCGTCATCTTCTAACTCCCGATTCGCTGTCGTTTATTGCTCCGAGTGCGAGGGCTATTTGCAGCATGAAAGCGGCTCTGGGGTCAGTTGGGTTATCAATAATAATTTCCTGGATTCGTTTCAGTCGGTATCTGACTGTGTTCGCGTGGACGAACAATTGCTTGGAGGTTGCTTCCAGAGATCTTCCGCAATCGAGATAGGCCCGAAGGGTTGAAAGAAGGTCAGATTGTGAGTCCGCAAGAGGTGTGTAGTACTTATCTAGCATTGCTTGCTTAGCAAGCGGGTCTCCCGCTAGCGCCCGTTCCGGCAAGAGTTTATCGGCGTGGGTGGGGCGAGTAGGTGAGTCGACGGTAGCTGCAACTGCGAGTGCTGAAAGAGCGGCCTTAGCTGATTTTGACGCGTCAGAGACACTCAGGACTGTCGGGCCAAGGACCAGTGGCCCGAATCCAAAGTATTGTTCTAAGGCACTGGCCGTTTCGTATATTTTGGCTTCTGCATCATTGGTCGGTGCCATGAGTCCAACTACAACAACTTGCCTTCGACCTTGAATTCCAACCAGCACGTCGGCGGAGAGTTTCCTGGCCGTTTTGCGAACACCATCGGGATCCTCGCTTGATGGGGTGGAGCCGAGTAAAACAGCCACGGCCCCATCCGCCTGCCACCCAAGAGCGGCGACGCGGGAGCTAATTTCCTGTGACGTTTCACCGCTAATTATTGAGTCGACAACTAATGCTTCTAGTCTGGCATCCCAGAGACCTCGGGCCTCCGCGGCTCGAGCGTAAACATCAGCCGCACTAAAGGCTAAGTCTCTTGAGTATTTCAGAACCGCAGTGTGAAGGTCTGGGTGCTCTTTGAGAACCGTCTCCTCAACCATCTCCACGACAACTTGTATGACCTGAAGGGTTTCCTGGAGCGAAATCGATCTGAGAAGTTCTCTTGGTGCACTGCCAAACACGTCTGCTGCCACCCATGGCTGGGCCTTCGGGTCTTTGTACCAACTAATAAAGCTAGTGATGCCCGTTTGAGCGACACCGCCAATCGCCGCTCGCCGAACCGGCGGCATGTTTCGATACCAAGGCAGCGTCTCGTCAAGCCGTATCAAGGTCGCGGTTGCTAACTCTCCGGCAATGGAGTTCAGCCACGCAAGATGCTTAGGCGTCTCCACCGGCTGTTCCGCTTGTTCCAGCCGCAACTTCGTGTAGTCGGTACTTGTCAATCGCTAGCTGGGGCACCGAAGAATCAATTTTCTGGTCCACAACTAGTTGTTCCAGCACTCTCACGGCGATCGAAGGGCCGTCAATCTTGAAGTACCTTCTTGCAGCCGCTCGTGTATCAGAGAATCCGAAGCCATCGGCTCCTAGAGTTGCGTAGTCTCCAGAGATCCAAGGCCTGATCATGTCGGGTACTGAGTGCATGAAGTCGCTGACTCCAAGTGTCGGTCCTTCGTAGTCTGCTAACTTGCCTGTCAGGTAAGGCATCGTTGGGTCGCTATTGGGGTAAAGGAACTTTTGCTGGTCCGAGGCCAGTCCGTCTTTTCGAAGCTCATTCCAGCTCGTGACTGACCAAACATCGGCTGAAACACCCCACTCAAGCAATAGCTGTTGAGCCTCAAGCGCCCAGGGGATTGCCACTCCGGATGCAAGAATCTTTGCTTTATGGCCTGATGCTGCATTTTTGCTCACGAGGTGAATTCCTCTTACTATGCCATCGACATCAACGTTCTCAGGCTCCGCCGGTTGCAATGCGGGTTCGTTATACACGGTGATGTAGTACATGACGTTTGGATCCGGGTGTTCGCCACCGTACATGCGTTCGATACCAGTTCGAACAATGTGAGCTATTTCATAACCGTAGGCAGGGTCGAAGCTAATAACGGCAGGGTTTGTACTCGCCAAAACTGGAGAGTGACCATCGGCGTGCTGAAGACCTTCACCGGTGAGCGTCGTACGCCCGGCAGTAGCCCCAATCATGAAGCCTCTGACCATCTGGTCACCAGCTAGCCAAATGGCGTCCGCTGTTCGCTGGAATCCGAACATTGAGTAAAAGACGTAGAACGGAATTATCGGTTGTCCGTGGGTCGAGTAACTCGAACCAGCCGCGGTAAAGGCGGCGAGTGAGCCTGCCTCATTGATTCCGGTGTGCAGTATCTGGCCGTTCGTGGCCTCTTTGTAGCTCAAGAGTTGCTCACGGTCGACTGATAAATAATTCTGACCGTTTGGATTGTAGATCTTGGCTGTTGGGAAAAATGCATCCATCCCAAAAGTTCGGGCTTCATCGGGGATGATCATCGAGATTCGCTTCCCGAAGCCTTCAGCTTTCAGAAGGTCCTTGAGCATTCTCACGAAGGACATAGTGGTTGCGATCTCCTGGCTGCCTGATCCCTTGCGGGGTGAGGCATAGGCCATATCGGAAGGTAGTTCGAAGTTTACGTACTTAGTTCTACGTTCAGGCAGGTAACCTCCGAGCTCTTTTCGACGCTCGTGCATGTATTGGATTTCTGGTGCATCTCTGCCGGGGTGAAAGTAGGGAGGCTGATATGGATCTGACTCGAGTTGCGCATCGGTTATAGGAACGCGCATTTCATCCCTGAAGTCTTTGAGATTTTGGAGGGTCAGCTTTTTCATCTGATGGGTGGCGTTGCGGCCTTCGAAGCTCTTGCCCAGACCATAGCCTTTTACGGTTTTAGTAATAATTACCGTCGGTTGACCCTTGTGCTCAGACGCGGCCTTGTAAGCGGCGTAGATCTTTTTATAATCGTGTCCTCCGCGCTTCAAGCCCCAAATTTGGTCGTCCGTCATTGCTCCCACCATATTGGCGGTTCTAGGATCTCTGCCGAAGAAGTTTTCTCTTACGAACGCTCCGGATTCGGCCTTATAAGTTTGGTAATCACCATCTGGGGTTCGGTTCATTAGGTCAACGAGCGCGCCGTCTGTGTCCTGCCGTAGCAAGGGGTCCCACTCCCGGCCCCAAATGACCTTTATGACGTTCCAGCCGGCGCCACGGAAGAAGCTCTCTAATTCTTGAATAATCTTGCCGTTACCTCGAACAGGACCGTCTAGTCGCTGCAGGTTGGCATTCACTACGAAGGTCAGATTATCCAGGCCGTCATTCGCTGCCAGCTGCAGCGCACCTCTTGACTCAACTTCGTCAAGTTCACCGTCTCCCAGGAATGCCCAGACGTGTTGTTCGCTGGTGTCCTTAAAGCCACGTCCCTGAAGGTAGCGGTTGAATTGTGCTTGGTAAATCGCGTTAATTGGCCCTAGGCCCATTGACACCGTTGGGAATTCCCAGAATTCTGGAAGAAGCCTTGGGTGCGGGTAAGAGGGTAAGCCTCCGCCAGCTTGAGACTTTTCCTGTCTGAAGGCGTCTAACTTTTCCGCACTGAGCCTGTCCTCCAGATATGCACGAGCGTAAGGACCTGGTGATGCGTGGCCCTGAATGAAAACCTGATCAGCTCCGGCGGGGTGGTCGTGACCCTTGAAAAAGTGGTTGAAACCGACTTCGTAGAGCGAAGCGCTTGAGGCGAAAGAGGAGATGTGTCCGCCGACGGCTATGCCGGGTCGCTGAGCTCGGTGCACCATGATCGCCGAATTCCAGCGCATCCATGCACGATAGGTGCGCTCTATCTGTTCGTCTCCCGGGAAGTCAGGCTCGTCCTCAGGAGAAATGGTGTTTATGTAATCTGTGGTCGGAATTAGAGGAACATTCAGCTGCAGGTCGTGCGATCTTCGCAACAGCGACTGCATAATTTCTCTTGCACGACCTCGCCCGTGTGATTGGGCAAGCGCATCCAGAGATTCAAGCCATTCCGCTGTCTCTTGCGGATCGCGGTCCGGGGATGGCGGGACGTATGCATCTTGATTGTTGTGTGACACTGAAGCCTCTTTTCGTGGCCTGGGTTTCTTGTGCTCTTGTGTGAGCGTCTAAAGTCTACATAGGACTTAGAAATTCGTCCGACACCCTGTCTGTTTTTCAGGGTCGATCGGTTCAAAAAGCAAAGGAAAAAAAATGTCACTTTCTGTCGGGGATAAAGCCCCAGATTTCTCTCTCACCAATCAGTTTGGTGAGGTCGTATCGCTAGGGGATTTTGAAGGTAAAAAGCCGGTGGTGCTTGTTTTTTATCCATTATCTTTTTCCGGCACTTGCACCGAAGAGCTCTGTGAACTAAGAGATAATTTATCTACTTTTGAATCGGCAGAAGTCGAATTGCTTGCTATCTCTGTTGACAGCAAGTTCACTCAGGCAAAGTTTGCTGAAGATCAGGGATACGGGTTCCAGCTGCTAGCCGATTTCTGGCCGCATGGCATGGTCACCAAGCTTTATGACGTATTCCTTGAGGACCGCGGTCATGGCACTAGAGGCACCTTTGTGATTGCCAAGTCTGGCGAACTGGTTGCAAAGTTCATCACCTCACCGGGGGAGCCCAGAGATCTTGATTCCTACAAAAAGGCACTTGAGCTAATCTAAGCGGGCTGTTTGGTAGTAAGATTTCGCGAAGGGCCTTTAGCTCAGTTGGTAGAGCGCCACGTTTACACCGTGGATGTCATCGGTTCGAGCCCGGTAGGGCCCACTCGAACGGCTTGGTCGCGATTGCGGCTCTAAAAGCCAGAAGCGCGGCACAAATCACGAAGCACTAACTTGATTGGCTGAAGACATGGAAAAGCTAACCTCTCTTGTCAACCACTTCAATGAGCTCTGGCCGGAATCCGAGGTTGCCGAATGGGATCGTTCCGGATTGATGATTGGCGAACTGACTGCGGAAATTCAGACGGTAGTTCTAAGCGTCGACGTAACAATGGACGTCTTGGAGCATGCCAAGCAGCTCGGCGCTAATCTGATTCTGTCTCATCACCCGATGTTCCTAAGAGGAATGCATACTCTTCGCGAGGACTTGGCCAAGGGGGCAGAGGCCGGATTCGCAATCAAAAACCAAATGGCCGTTTTTTCCGCCCACACCAACGCTGATTTTGTTCAACACGGAGTCTCGCAAACCTTGGCGAAGGCTCTTGGTTTGGGTTCATTGAACTTCCTCGATGTGGAAACCAAGCAGGGCGCCACTGGCACCCTAAGAGAACCAACTACTCTTTTGAAATTCGCAAGAGCGGCAGCTAAGGCGCTGCCTTCAGTTGCTCAGGGCATAAAGGTTTCGGGGGACCCGGATCGCCTAATCTCCAGAGTCGGTTTGGTTGCAGGTGCCGGTGATAGCTATTTGAACATTGCTCAAGGCGCCAACTTAGATCTGTTCATAACCTCCGACCTAAGGCACCACCCTTCGCAGGATTTTATCGAGCAGGGTAAATTAGTTGGCGGCCCAGCCCTGATGGAAATCGCTCATTGGGCAGCGGAGTGGTTGTGGCTTGAGGTAGCTCAAAAGCAGCTCAGTGATAAGTTTGGCTCTGTTAGCTTTATCGTCAGTGAATTGTCGACCGACCCTTGGGATTTTGTGGTGATGCAATGAAAATAGATCCGAGGCAACTACCGGTTCTGATGGATTTCAATCAGCAGGTCTTTCAAATCCGGAAGCTCGAGGCTGAAGCGTCAAGGATTGCCGCCGGGGAGGAATTGGAGAGCATTCGTGTAGCACTTCTTGTCTTGAGCGCCCAGGCAAGCCAGATGCTGAGTGATCACGAAGAAATTGAGCGAGATTTGCGGCGCTCGGAAACTGACCTTGAGCTAGTTGAGGCTCGAATTGCTAAAGATGAGCAGCGGCTAACTCAATCTTCTGATGCAAAGACAATCACGGGAATTCAGCACGAGTTAATAACCCTCGGGAAGCGCAAGGGCGACCTTGAGGAAGCACAGCTGCTGCAAATGGAGCGCGTCGAAGACTCCGGGGCCGTCCAACTCGAGACTCAGGTGAGCCGTGAAGCGCTTCAGGATGGCCTAAAAGTGGCCACCGACGAGGCGAATAGAGCATTGGCAAGAGTTACTCTCGAGCTGTCTGCTCTTCGTGGCCAAGCCGATGAGAGCCGATCCGCAATAGATTCAGGCCTTGTCGAGCTATTTGAGCGGTTGAGTAAAAGAGGTTCCGCAATTGGGTCACTGCGAGGTTCGACCTGCGGGGCGTGCAACATGAATATAACCTCCACGGCTCTAGGGGCGATTCGCGCAATTGCTCATGATGAGCTCGCGACTTGCCCGGAGTGCAGTGCAATCTTGGTTCGAGAGTGACCTGAGCCAACAATGATTTTTGTCTACTGCGATGGAGCTTCAAGGGGAAACCCTGGGCCGGCATCCTATGGCGTCCACATTGAGGATGAGTCGGGCAGCACGATTGCCGACTTCGGCGAAGCTCTAGGTAACCAGACGAATAACTTCGCAGAATATCAGGGTGTTATCGCTGCACTGCGGTTCTTGACAACTACAGAGCACCGTTTGGTGACCATAAGACTCGATTCAAAATTGGTCGTTGAACAGCTCAGCGGACGCTGGAAGGTGAAGAGCCCAGAGATCAAGGAACTGGTCTTCGAGGCTAGTCAGTTACTTGGGGGCTTCGACGTGAAGCTTGAGTGGATTCCAAGGGAGCAAAACACCGTGGCCGACGCCAACGCAAACACCGCTTTGGACGATGGCGACTTTCATAGTGACGTGTCGGCTGTTCCTATGTCTATTGTGCAGCCAAGAAGTATCCGAGCGCTTAGGCAAACAACGGAGCCGACAACCCTTGTAGTGATTAGGCACGGTAGCACCAAGAGCACTTCAGCCAATTTGATTGCCGGTGGTGACGGCGAGGATGTAGGCCTAAGTGAAAAAGGCCTTAGGGAGGCAATGCTTTCTTCCGCTGCCTTGTCGCCGCTGCTTAAGTTTTTTGACCTTCCGCCGGTGATTTCAATAATCAACTCGCCTATGAAGAGGACCACACAGACTGCTGAGGCTCTTTCCGGCATCGAAGGGGCCACTCTTCAGCCGGATGAGCGGCTCAGAGAGATCGCCTTCGGGGAGTGGGATGGAATGTCTATGGACTCAATGGAGATTGAGTCAAGCCAAGAGTTATCCAAGTGGCGAGCATCAACCAGTCAAAGACCTCCAGGGGGAGAGTCAATCCAGGATCTAGAAGAGCGCGTTTCAGAACTTGTGTCTGAAGTCGTTCTCGATAATCAGGGTCGCACCGTGGTCCTGGTTACGCACATGATGCCATCTAGGGTGGTCGCCAAGTTGGCGCAACGGTCTGCGGATTCAACTTACTGGAACATAAATTTTGCACCAGGGGGCATAAGTATTTATCGGTTCTTTGGTACTGGTTTCGTAGAAACATTTACCATCAACTCTTGCGCCCATCTGATTCAAGGCTAGTCTTGCTTTCGAGATGGGTCGGCTGGACGGTCGCGGCATTGCCGAGGAACGTCCGGGCTCCAAAGAGCACGGTGGTGGGTAACGCCCACCTGGGGTAACCCAAGAGATAGTGCAACAGAAAGTAAACCGCCCCCTAGGGGGTAAGGGTGAAACGGTGGTGTAAGAGACCACCAGCGAATTAGGAGACTAGTTCGGCTATGTAAACCTCACCGGGAGCAAGACCAAGTAAGAAGACGCTAAGGACTGCTCGTTTAGTCTTCGGGTAGGTCGCTAGAGCCACTTAGCAATTTGTGGCCGAGATAGATGGCCGTCAGTGCCTAGGCATTACAGAACCCGGCGTATCGGCCGACCCATCTCACTTTTATAAATACTGCACGGCCATTGCCGCAGCGCCAATAATGCCGGCAGCATTCTTAGTCTCAGCAGGCACAATCGGTGTTCCTATTCGAATGAAGGGAAAAAACTCTTTGTGAGACTTGCTTGCTCCGCCACCGACAATAAATAGGTCCGGGCTAAATAGCGTTTCTAGGTGCGTGAAGAAAGTCTCTAGCCGCTTTCCCCACTGTTCCTGTGACATCTGCTCGCTCTGAAAAGCTCCGTAAGATGCGTAGCTCTCAATGTCGATGTACTCGCCAATATCCAGATGGCCAAATTCTGTGTTTGGCACCAGTTTCTTGTCGACAAAGAGTGCCGAACCGATTCCGGTTCCAAGCGTCGCCATAATTGTCACTCCGCTTGCATTTCGTCCGGCACCGTAAGTCATTTCAGCTACCCCGGCTGCATCGGCATCGTTTAGCAAGTGGACTTTTCGATTCAAGACGCTTGAAAGTAAGTCTCCGGCATCAAAATCAATCCAGTTATTGCTGATGTTGGCTGCCGATCTCGAAATTCCGTGGGTTACAACTGCCGGAATGCAAACACCAACCAGGGCGTCAGAGGGGACCTCTAGTTGATTTAGGAGTTCCCTGCAAGTTGCTGCAACCGCGTCCGGCTCTCCGCCGTCGGGGGTTGGAATACGTAGCCTTGTGGAGGCAAGCTCTCCGGTTGAGGTGTCGACCAATGCAGCCTTAATTCCGGTGCCACCCACATCAATGCCTACCGCGATGGTTGTCATTTATGTCTCCGTAAGTATTTCGGGTCCGGTTCCTGTAATCAAAATCGTATGCTCAAATTGCGCGGAGTATTTTTTATCCTTGGTCGTGATGGTCCAGCCGTCATCCCACATATCCCAATCCTGAGAGCCCAGGGTAAGCATAGGCTCGATTGTGAAAATCATTCCGGGCTCAATTAGGTCCGTGTACAAAGGTTCGTCGTAGTGCGGAATTATCAAGCCCGTGTGAAAGCTGGTTCCAACGCCGTGACCGGTGAAGTCACGCACAACTCCGTAGTTGAATCTCTTGGCGTAGCTCTCGATCGCCCGACCAATGATATTGACTTCTCTTCCCGGAATTGCGGCCTTTATGCCGCGCAGCATGGCTTCATGAGTTCGCTCTACCAGCAGCTTGACTTCCTGGGACGCCTGTCCTGCAATCACGGTTCCATTGTTATCGCCGTGGACCCCGTTTAGGTAAGCGGTGATATCGATGTTTACAAGGTCACCGTCCTCGATAACCGTGTCATCCGGTATGCCGTGGCAAATCACTTCGTTCAATGAACTGCACAGAGACTTTGGAAACCCTCGATACCCAAGAGTGGACGGATAGGCTCCGTGGTCGATTAGGAAATCATGACCTATCTGGTCCAGCTCATCTGTCGTAACGCCGGGTTTGACGGCGTCGAGGACTGTGTTGAGCGCTTGAGCAGCGAGCTTGCTAGCCTGGCGAATTTTCTCAATAGTCTCGTCGTCGTACTTGTCTCCGCCTGTGTGCTTAGCGGGACCAGTCTTTCCAACGTACTCTGGCCTAGCAATGCTTGAAGGTACAGTTCGTAGTTTAGATATTTTCCCAGGGACAAGAGTGGAGTCGCTCGCTTTTGGCATCCCATCAGTCTATTTTTGAATTAGTAATCTAGGAGGCACATTGTCCGATAAGCCCGAATTCTGGTTTAATCTCAAAACTCAACTTGTCGAGAGTGGACCGCAGTCCCTTTCGATAGATCGAATCGGGCCGTTTCCTGATTTTGAGACTGCGAAAGCTGGTCCTGAAACAATTATTGCCCGTGCCAAAGCGCTCAGAGAAGAGGACAGAAAAGACTGGGAAGACTAAAACTGCTGATCAGCGGATGGAAAGCTACCATTCTGCACATCTGAACGGTACTGTGTTGCCGCCTCCTTCAGTGATTCTCGAAGGTTGAGGTATTTCTTTGCGAATTTTGGCGACCTCTCACCCAGTCCGGCGAAATCTTGCCAGACCAGTATCTGACCGTCGCACTCTGATCCGGCGCCGATGCCGATTGTCGGAATTTCCAGGGCGATAGAAATCTCTTTGGCTAATTCTGCTGGGATCATTTCCAGCACGATTGCGAAGGCGCCGGCTTTTTGAATCGCAAGGCACTCAGCCATCAGGCGGTCTGCATTTTCCTGGTCTCTACCTTGAACCTTGTAACCAGCAAGCCCGTGCAGGGTCTGCGGTGTGAAACCGATGTGCCCCATCACTGGGATACCGTTGTCTACGATCCTAGATATCTGTTCTATCTTTGCTCCCTCGAGCTTCACGGCCGCAGCCCCAGTTTCCTTCATCGCTCGAATAGAAGTTATTAGTGCCTGTTCGGCACTGACTTCGTAACTGCCAAAGGGCAAGTCAATCACCACAAGAGAGTTATTAGCGCTTCTCGCAACTGCCTTTCCAAATGGGATTATTTCTTCCAGTGTGATTGGAGCTGTGCCTTCATTAGCGAGCACGTTGTCGCTTGCGGAATCTCCTACCAATAAAACTTCTATGCCCGCGCCATCAAAAATACTCGCTGTGTGCATGTCGTAGCTGGTGAGCGCTGCGAAACGAACGCCCTTCTTTTTTAGCTCTATTAGAGTGCTGGTTCTGATTTTCATAGTGCGGTAAACCTCGTTGTGATGGGAACCCTGCGTCCAGAACCGAATGCGATCGTCGTCGTTTTTGTTCCGATTGCACCTTGAGAACGCTTCCATTCTGATGCTCTCACCATACCTTCGATTTTCTCAGCTAGCTGGCGCGCATGACCGCTGGCAACAACTTGTTCAATCGTGGCTGATTGCTCGATGAGCAGAGCCAAAATCTGATCAAGTGTTTGATAGTCAGGCAATGAGTCGGTGTCAATTTGGTCGGGCCGCAGTTCCGCACTCGGTTCTTTGGTTATTGAATTTTCGGGAATCAGTTCGCCGTTGCCGCGGGAATTTAGCCATGATGAAATTTTCCAAACATCGGTCTTGAAAAGGTCCTTGATGGGCGCGTATCCTCCCGCGCTGTCGCCATACATTGTTGAGTATCCAACCGCGATCTCTGATTTGTTGCCGGTCGACAGAAGAAGAGCGTTGTCCGTGTTGGAAACCCCCATTAGTAATACTGCGCGGATTCTTGCCTGAAGGTTCTCTCCGGCCAAGTCGCTGAACTGAAGAGATGATTCAAAGGCTCGATGGACCCGGTCGATAGGTATCTTTCGAAGTTCGATCGAGAGGTTAGCCGCTAATTTTTCAGCATCTGTTATCGAATGTGTCGATGAGAAACGAGAGGGCAAAGCAACGCCGATAACATTCTTTGCACCTACGGCTTCTACCGCGATCGCGGCGGAAAGCGCGGAATCAATACCACCACTTAGACCTAGAACTAATTTTGTTTGGTTTGTCTTTCTGCAGTAGTCGCGTAACCCGGTAACTAGGACTTTCCAAAGTGTCGAGATTTCACCGCTAATTAGAGTTTCTAGGTCATCCGCCCGTTCGTAAAAGCAGCCTTCCTCAAAGTCAGCCCGCTGCACCTCGGCCCCGCTTGCGTCAACTAGAAAGCTTCCGCCGTCAAATACCAGTTCGTCTTGTCCGCCGGACAAATTGGCGTAGGCCACCGCGAAACCATCTTGAAACCGGCTTACAGCTGTTCGCCTTTCCAGTACTTTTCCGCGAGTGTAGGGGGAGCCGTTCGGAACGATTAGTAGTTCAACACCTGCCTTTTTTAGGGCTGCAGGCCTGGTTGAGGTTTGGTCCCAAATGTCCTCGCAAATGGCTATTGCGCAGGTGGTTCCGTTCACATCAAAAATGAGTTCTTGGTTACCTGGAACGAAGTTTCGCCAGTCATCGAACACGTCATAGTTAGGGAGGACTTGCTTGTGATAGGTACCTATCAGCGTGCCTGCGTGAATAACGCTTGCTGAATTGTGAGCTATTGCTTTGGAAGACTGAATATGCGTTGCCTTGGAGGTGGCCAGCGTGGCATGGCCCACTACAAAGTAAAGGCTTGAAAACTTAGCTGTGCTAGAGGCTTCGACCAGCTTCAGCAGTGCAGTTTCGGAGCGATGAATTACGTCCTCGCGATAGCTCAAGTCTCCAAGTGGATAGCCTGATATCGCTAGCTCTCCTGATACCAGCACGTCGACTTTGCCTGCCGCAACTTCGGCACACTTCATGAGTTGTTCGAGGTTATGCGCAACGTCACCCACCACGGGGTTCGTCTGGGCAAAAGCCACTTTTATTGACGTCACAACCGATAGCCTATTACCAGTGTAAGGAGGAAATATGGACAAGCAGCAAGAGTTTGTGTTGAGAACCATTGAAGAGCGCGGTGTGAAGTTCATCCGGCTATGGTTTACCGACGTCGCCGGGTCTTTGAAATCGGTGGCTGTAGCTCCCGCTGAGATAGAAGGCGCCTTCGCAGAGGGAATAGGTTTTGACGGTTCTTCGATTGAAGGACTCGCAAGAAACTCTGAAGCGGACATGCTAGCAATACCAGATCCTGCGACTTTCCAGATTCTTCCTTGGAGAGGAACGGTTGATCCTGCGGCACGTATGTTCTGCGACATTGCAACCCCCGATGGACAGCCTGCAGCTGCCGATCCACGAAATGTTTTGCGTAGGACGCTGGCAAAAGCAGCATCCATGGGTTTTAGTTTTTACGTTCACCCTGAAATTGAGTTTTACCTGTTGAAGTCCAGCAGCGTAGACGCGTCTGGCGAACCTGTTCCAGTTGATAACGCCGGTTATTTCGATAACGTGCCTGGCGGAACTGCGCACGACTTTAGAAGAAGAGCGGTAACGATGCTTGAGCAGCTTGGCATTTCTGTTGAGTTCTCTCACCACGAGGGCGGCCCAGGTCAAAACGAAATTGACTTGAGATACGCTGACGCACTCACGATGGCCGACAACATAATGACTTTCCGAACTGTGATCAAAGAGGTGGCGATCGAGCAGGGCGTCTATGCGACTTTCATGCCTAAGCCTTTTACCAACCATCCCGGCTCTGGAATGCACACTCACTTCTCGCTATTTGAGGGAGACAAGAACGCGTTCTTTGATCCCGCTGCGAAGTACCACTTATCAAACACCGCTAGGCAGTTCATGGCCGGAATTTTGCGTCACGCTCCAGAGATAACTCTGGTTACAAATCAGTATGTCAATAGCTACAAAAGGCTATGGGGCGGTGGAGAGGCACCTAACTACGTTAGCTGGGGTCACAACAACAGAAGTGCTCTAGTTCGTGTGCCGCTTCATAAGCCGGAGAAGGCCCAAAGTACGAGAATTGAATACCGAGCAATGGATTCCGCGGCGAACCCTTATCTCGCCTACTCCCTGCTTTTGGCCGCTGGCCTGAAGGGCATTGAGAGCGAATACCAACTAGAGGACGAGACCGAGCAGGATGTTTGGACTCTCTCCCACCAAGAGCGCAGGGCAATGGGCATCGAGGCTCTTCCTCAGTCACTCGACCATGCAATAAAAAAGCTAGAGGACTCCGAGCTAGCTGCTGAAGTCCTGGGAGAGTCGGTGTTCAACTTCGTTCTTGCAAATAAGCGCAACGAATGGGCTGACTATCGTGCCCAGGTGACCCCGTATGAGATTGATCAAAACCTTAAAACCCTCTAAATGGTTATCGGTAGATTCAATTCGCTAAGTGACATAGTTCGACTGGGGTTCGAGTCGCTAAGCGTTGCCAAAGATAACTTGGTCCAGCTAGAGAAGGTTATTGGTTCGAGCTTTCAGGGTTGCGTATCCGCATTTGAAACTTCCGCTTCACCGGACAGGGCTTTGGCTCATCTTTTGGAGCTTGCAAATAATCACCCGAAGCTGACATTAGAGGCGCTTTCTGGTTCCTCAGGCGCTAAGCGATTGATCGCAATCCTGGGAGCATCCGACGGTTTGGCAGAATTTTTGAGTCGCCACCCCTCTGAACTGTCACTGTTTAGTCGGGCCCAGTTGTTGCCATCGAGCATTATCGTAACTGCCGATTCCAGACTTGATCTTCGGGTGTCGTACCGCAAACAGCTTCTGGCGATCGCTGATTGGGATCTGGGGCAGCTAGAGCCTAGTGAGGGCGTTATTGCTGTGACGCATGCGTTGAGCAGGCTAGCCGATGCAGCCTTGGAGGCCGGGTTAGTCGTCGCGAGGTCCGAGCTCATCGCCGACGGAAGGATTTCTCAGGAGAAATCAGACAACTGCCGATTAGCAGTTATCGCCATGGGCAAGACTGGTGCCGACGAATTGAACTATGTCAGCGACGTTGATGTCATTTATGTTGCTGATGGGCCAGAGGAGTATGCGATCGCGACTGCTACTCAATTAGCCCAGCGATTGGGTTTGGTTATCAACGAGGCCTCTGCTGAGCCCGGGCTCTGGGAAGTAGACCCCAACCTTAGACCCGAGGGTAAGAATGGAGCGCTTGTCAGGTCCGTTGGTGCTCATGCGGCACACTATGCAAAATGGGCTGAGCCCTGGGAGTTCCAAGCATTGCTGAAGGCGAGGTTTGCAGCGGGTGATCGGGAGCTTGGCAATCAATATCTTGGAGAGGTAAAACCCCAAATATGGGGAAATAGAGAGCGTTCAAATCTGGTCCAGCATGCCAGGCAAATGCGCAAACGCGTCATTGACCAAATTCCAATGGAGGAAAAAGAGCTCAACATCAAGTTGGGCCGCGGTGGACTGCGCGATGTCGAATTTACCGTTCAGCTCCTTCAGCTCGTCCACGGCGTTGCTGATGAAACCATTCGAGAAGCAGGCACATTTCCAGCCATCCAAGCATTGGCTGATGCTGGACTTTTGGGTCGAGACGACGCTCTGGCGCTGCAAAAGCAGTACAGGTTGCTTCGGGTTATCGAGCACAGGCTGCAGCTTACGAAGCTTCGTAGGACTCATCTGGTTCCAACTGATCCCTCGGACCTCAGAAGAATTGCTCGTGGGGTCAATCCACGGATGAGTGCCGAGGACCTGCGAGAGATGTGGCTTAATAGTCGCCAAGAGGTAGCGAGTCTCCACGACACTATTTTCTTCCGACCTTTGTTGGCTGCCACCGCCGCACTCTCACCTGGAGAGATTTCACTGACGGCCAGCGAAACGGAGAACAGGCTCATCTCTCTTGGATTTACAGACCCCAAGGGCGCGATGAGACATCTTCACGCACTAAGTCAAGGCATGTCACGTGGGGCAACGATCCAGCGCTCTCTTCTCCCTGTTTTGTTGCGCTGGATGGCCGAAGGGATGAATCCTGATGGGGCGTTACTCAGCTTTAGAAGACTTAGCGAATTGCTGGGGGACAAGCACTGGTTCCTAAAGATGCTCCGAGACTCTTCGGGGGCAGCTGAGCGATTAATGCAAGCGCTGTCGAACTCTGTCTACATTTCCAGGCTGCTCGAGTACACGCCAGAGTCAACGGCGTGGTTTGCAGATGAATCTAAGCTTCAGCCCACTGACAGGGATTCGTTAGAGGCCGAAGCGAAATCATTCTTGGCCAGAAACCTGGGGTTCGAGAAAGCGGCCGAAGGCCTAAAGTTCATTCGGCGCAGGGAAGTGCTGAGAATTGCAATTGGCGCCACTTTGGGAAATCTACAAATTCCTCAGATTGCAAGAGCTCTGAGTGAAGTTACTGAGATATATCTAGGCGCAATGCTTCTGGTTGCTTTGCGAAAGTCCAGCATAGACATGGATGTAAGTATCGTGGCGATGGGACGACTTGGCGGGCAGGAGTTGGGTTTCGGTTCAGATGCCGACGTGATGCTTGTCTATAAGAACGATGACCCAAAAGCTCAGGGCATGGCCGAGACTCTCACCGGGGACTTTATAGCCTTGGTTAAAGATTCAATCTTGGTGTTTGAGCTTGATCTCGATCTACGCCCTGAAGGAAAAAACGGGCCGCGCATAAAGTCTTTCAGCGCCTACGAGGGTTACTACGAGAAGTGGGCCGAAACTTGGGAGTTTCAAGCCCTACTCCGGGCGCGACCCATGTCTGGATCTCAGGGCCTTAGGGATTCATTCACGAATCTCATTGATAGATATCGCTATCCCAAAGAGCTATCAAATAGACAGCTTGTATCGATTCGCTTAGTAAAGGCGCGGGTCGAAAACGAGAGGCTTCCTAAGGGTATCGACGCGAACAGGCATTTGAAGCTTGGCCCCGGCGCAATAAGCGACGTCGAGTGGCTTGTTCAGTTGTTGCAGCTTAGATATGCCGGTAACAATCCGGAGCTTAGAAGTCTCAGCACACTTGACACTCTGGCTTCTCTGGTCAAGCTTGGCTATGTGAATGCCGCTGATTCGCGTGTGCTAGAAGAGGCTTGGATCATGGCTAGCAGAGTGCGCAGTGCTCAGGTCCTTGCCCTAGATAAGTCGTCAGACGAGCTACCGATTGACCGCTACAAGCTCGAGGCGATAGCAAGAGTTCTGGAGTTTCAACCCGGCTCAGCTACCGAGCTCGAAGAGCGTTACCTTGCAGTCACGAGGCGCTCAAGAGCGGTATTTCAAAAGCTGTTTTTGGAATAGAAAGAGCCGGGTAGAAAACCCACCCGGCTCTTGTCTAGTTGGCCTAAGTCTTACACGCCGTAGTAAAGCTCGAACTCGTAAGGGTGAGGTCGCTGCGCCATCGGCTTGATCTCTTTTTCACGCTTGTAGTCGATCCAGTTTTCAATCAGATCCTTGGTGAAGACGTTGCCTTCCATTAGGTACTCGTGATCTTCTTCGAGCGCCTTCAGTACCGACTCCAAGTCCCCAGGAACCTGAGGAATCATCTTGGCTTCCTCTGGTGGAAGCTCGTAGAGGTCCTTGTCAACAGGCTCATGGGGTTCGATACGGTTCTTGATTCCATCAAGGCCAGCCATAAGCTGAGCGGCAAATGCCAGGTATGGGTTTCCAGAGCTATCCGGAGCCCTAAATTCAATGCGCTTTGCCTTGGGGTTCGAACCAGTCATTGGGATTCGAATTGCTGCAGATCGGTTTCCAGCGGAGTACACAAGGTTTACTGGAGCCTCAAAGCCCGGTACCAAGCGATGGTAAGAGTTGATAGAAGGGTTAGTGAAAGCAAGAAGGCTTGGAGCGTGCTTCAAGATACCACCGATGTACCAGCGCGCTAGATCCGAAAGAGAGCCGTAGCCAGCCTCGTCATAGAACAGTGGCTTGCCATCTTTCCAAAGCGACTGGTGAACGTGCATTCCAGATCCGTTGTCGTTGAACAATGGCTTGGGCATGAAGGTCGCGGTCTTGCCGTACTGGTGCGCAACGTTTTTCACGATGTACTTGAACTTTAGAAGGTCGTCCGCGGACTTGACCAGCGTGTCAAAGCGGTAGTTGATCTCACACTGTCCGGCAGTTCCAACCTCGTGGTGGCTGCGCTCAACGCTAAGTCCTGCATCCTCTAGCTCCAACACGATCGCATCACGGATGTCAGCCAAGTGGTCAACGGGGGAGACTGGGAAGTAACCACCCTTATAAGGAGTCTTGTTTCCTAGGTTTCCGCCCTCTTCTTTCCTAGCGGAGTTCCAGGCGCCTTCGATCGAGTCAACGATGTGGAAGGCAGTGTTTGACTTCACTTCGTAGCGAACGTCGTCAAAGATAAAAAACTCTGCTTCAGGAGCAAAAAATGCCGTGTCAGCAATTCCAGTCGACTGCAGGTACCGCTCCGCCTTGTGGGCTACCTGACGAGGGTCACGGTGATAAAGCTCACCATTCCTTGGGTTATAAATGTCGAAGTTCATTATCAGAGTCTTCTCAACTCGGAATGGGTCTTCCCACGCTGTTGTGACATCAGGGATCAGCTGCATGTCACTCTCGTGAATGGACGCGAAGCCACGAATTGAGGAGGCATCAAACAGCTGTCCAATTGCAAAAAACTCTTCATCAATTTGCGAAACTGGCAGGTTGAAGTGCTGTTGCACTCCGGGCATATCAGTAAACCGAACGTCCACAAACTTGATGTTGTGTTCCTTGATGTACTGCAGTGCCTCTGAGGCTGTTTTGAACATTGAGGTACCTCTCTTGGGTGATTACGGGTATTTCTACTTACTCAGGCTTAAAGCTAGCGAATCAATGTTTCAGAAATGTTAAACTTTGCGCTTTGGAGCTCTAACTCGATTGGGATCAATTCCCTTTGGAATCGGAACCGAGGCGTGTGCACCCAAAGCGTCAAGCCTGTTTGAAACGGCAGTTACTTCGCCACGGCTTAGAGATTTTGGAAGTTTATAGACGTGCTTTAGCAATCGATAGATTCGCACGCCGGAGTCGTCCACGGTTACTTTAATCTTGTGAACCGCTGCGCCAGGGGCCGATCTTAGAACTTTCCTTGCTTCATCATCAAGCATTTGTTGAACTCGGGCCGACGTACCTTCGGAGATAAGAACTACACCAGGCCGACCAATCATGCGATAGATCGCTTCTCTTGTCTTGGCGTTTACTGCCACCGGCATCGAGGAGGTTCTCCAACCACGTTTAATCTGTGAGTCCAAGACAGCACCTACGGCACCTGCTTGACCTTCGATTTGCATGTAGGCGTTCTTCTCGGCCTTCTTACTCATAACAATCATGGAAAACAGCACGCCGGTTATCAGTCCAGAAAGACCCCAGAGGACCAATGTGAAAATGTTTCCGTCTCCTGTTACAAAGCCAACCGCTAGGCCGACGGCAATGGATACAAGCAGTACTAGCGCCGCAAGCCATGCTGAGGATGGGTCAGATTTGGCCGTTGTCTTATAAACGCGCCACAGCTGTCTGAAGCGTCCTGGAGGTTTCTTGTCTTTAGCCACGGGGAATAGTTTACTCAGGCAACCGCGCTTGCTTGCGCAAACTCGACCTTGTCGGCTAGATGCTTCAGTTCTTCGGGGATCTCACGGCCCTTTGCCATCATTGACTTGGCCCAAAGTCTGCCCGCACGATAGCTGGAGCGGACCAACGGGCCGGCCAGTACTCCTAGGTAGCCAATTTCTTCAGCGGCCTGAGAAAGTTCAACGAATTCCTGAGGCTTTACCCATCGCTCAACGGGGTGATGCCTTGGAGATGGCCTTAGGTACTGGGTGATTGTGATGATGTCTGTTCCGGCATCGTGCAGGTCTTGAAGAGCCTGAAGCACCTCTGGTATTTCCTCGCCCATTCCCAGGATCAAGTTGGACTTGGTCACCATTCCAGCGGCCCGGCCCTGGCTCAGAACGTCTAAGGAACGGTCATAGGTGAATGCAGGTCGAATTCTTTTGAAAATTCTTGGCACTGTCTCGACGTTATGAGCGAAGACCTGTGGGTTGGTGTCGAATACTTTTTGCAGCAGCTCCGGCCTGCCCGAGAAGTCCGGAATGAGTATTTCAACACCGGTTCCCGGCGACTGCTTCATAATCTGCCTTATTGTCTCGGCGTAAAGCCAAGCTCCCTCATCGGGAAGGTCATCACGGGCGACCCCGGTGACGGTCGCATAACGGAGATTCATTTGCTTCACCGAGGAACCAACTCGGCGTGGCTCATCCGCATCGAAAGCAGCTGGTTTTCCAGTGTCTATTTGGCAGAAATCGCATCTTCTGGTGCACTGGCTTCCGCCAATGAGGAATGTCGCTTCTCGATCTTCCCAGCATTCAAAAATGTTCGGGCAGCCGGCTTCCTGACATACGGTGTGGAGCTCTTTTTCTTTAACAAGACTTTGCAGTTTTTGATACTCGGGTCCCATTTTGGCGGTGGTTCTGATCCACTCTGGTTTTCGCTCGATAGGAACCTCGCTGTTACGAACTTCAAGTCGGAGCAACTTTCGCTCTGGTTTAGCTTCTGACATTCGGTATTTCTCCCATCTGCTGCTCTACAAGCGTAGCTGCTTGAGCTGGTGAGATATCAATTCCAGCCAGTTTCGACAAAGTTGTCGCTTTGGCATCGTCAATGCCGCACGCAATTATGTGCTCAAAGGGCTCAAGCGAGTTGTTGCAGTTGAGTGCGAAGCCGTGCATAGTTACTTTTTCGCTTACTCGAATCCCGATTGAAGCAAGCTTTTGAAAACCCTCATCGGTATTTACCCAAACACCGGTTCGACCCTGGACTCGTTCTCCAGTGACACCAAACTTTGCTGCGACACCAATTAGAATCCCCTCTAACCATCGGACGTAGCCGACCACGTCGATTGGTTGAGGTAGGTGCATAATCGGGTAGCCAATCAGTTGCCCTGGCCCGTGCCAGGTTATTTTTCCGCCACGGTTAGTCTCGATAAATTCAGAGCCATCATCCGGTAGTTCGTGTTCTTCGGTTCGCTTGCCCGCCGTGTAGACGGCCTTGTGCTCAAGAAGAAGCACTGTGTTCGGCCTTAGATTGGCGGCTACCTCGGAGTGAGTTTTTAGCTGTATCTCGACCCCTGTGCGGTAATCCACAAAGTTGGGGTCTAATCCAACTCTTTCAAATTCAGGCATTACTAGCGTGTTCACCCGTCTTGATGTTAGATGCCAAGATTGGCTTCAAAGTTACCGGCTTCAAGTCTCGTCTTGACTTGCATTAGGTAGCGAGAAGCATCCGCTCCGTCAATAATTCTGTGGTCATAGCTCAGCGCCAAGTAGACCATGGAACGTATGCCGATTGCATCGTTGCCATCGGCGTCCTTGACCACTGCTGCGCGCTTCGTGACGATGCCGGTGCCCAAAATTGCTGACTGAGGCAGGAAGACAACCGGTGTATCAAATAGCGCTCCACGGCTACCAGTATTCGTGAGGGTGAAGGTTCCTCCGGAGAGTTCATCTGGAGTGAGCTTGTTGCTTCTTGTGCGCTCAGCCATGTCGGCGATTGCCTGCGCCATGGTCGAGATTGACATGTGTGCTGCGTCCTTTAGAACTGGAGTCAGCAACCCTCTTTCAGTGTCAACCGCAAACGAGATGTTGTCTGAGCCGTGATAAACAATGTTCGTGTCTTCCACGGAGGCGTTAATAACTGGATTGGCCGCTAGTGCCTCGGCAGCTGCCAGCGTAAAGAACGGCATAAATGAAAGCTTGGTTCCGGCCTTTTGGGTGAACTCTGCCTGGACACGCTGTCTCATTTCGGCGATCTTAGTAACGTCAACTTCAACGACCGATGTCAGCTGAGCACTCTGTTGCATTGAAGCAACCGCTCGTTCAGATAGTACTTTTCTGAGTCTTGACATTGGAACTGTGGTTCCACGAAGCGGTGATGCTTCATCAGCTGGGGCGTGAGCAGCAGCCGGGGCTGTCTTCGAGGTTGCTGCGGTTAGGTCTTCTTTTCTAATTCGACCGCCAACGCCGGATCCTCGAATAGTTCCTAGGTCTATCCCCATCTCCGAGGCAAGTTTTCGGACTATAGGTGTGACGTAGTTCGGATCGCTTGAAGTTTCTTGGTTTGAAGCTACTGGAGCTGTTGCGGCAGGGGCAACAGGTGCAGGAGCAACAGGCGCCGGCTGTTCTGGGGCTACTGGTGGAGTAGCAACAGGAGCCGGAGTAGCAACAGTAGCTACAGGAGCAGCCGGTGCGGTGGCTACCGGTGCCGGGGGAGCAATAGGAGCAACAGGAGCGGCTTCAGCCGGAGTGGTTTTGGCCTCTGGAGCAGCGGGGGCAGTTTCGGCCGGGGCAGCCGCGGTAGCCTCACCGACGATGGCAAGGACTGCACCGACATCAACGGTCTCATCTTCTTGGACCATGATTTGGGTGAGGATTCCGGCGAATGGGGACGGAATTTCGGTGTCTACCTTGTCTGTGGAAACTTCCACTAGCGGTTCATCGACGGCTACCGAGTCTCCGATGTTCTTCAGCCATCGTGTCACTGTTCCTTCGGTGACGGATTCTCCCAATGCCGGAAGTATTACTTCGCTCATCTTGGATACCTATCTCTACTGTTCTTAGTTATGCGTGGGCGTGAAGAGGTTTGCCGGCTAGGGCGAGGTGTGCCTCGCCGATGGCTTCATTCATTGTTGGGTGGGCGTGGATTAGGGGTGCAACGTCCTCTGGGTAAGCCTCCCAGTTAATTATTAGCTGCGCCTCACCAATTTGCTCGCCGGCTCTTGAGCCGATCATATGGAAGCCGATAACTGGACCGTCTACCTCGCGAATCAATTTGATGACTCCTGCAGTTCCCAGGATGTTGCTCTTGCCATTACCAGCAAGGTTGTATTCGTAAATCGAAATCTTGTCTGCGCCAAACTTTTCTTTTGCTTGCGCCTCGGTTAGTCCGACGGAAGCTATTTCAGGCTCGCAATATGTCACTCGAGGAATTCCCATTTCGTCAACTACCACGGGCTTAAGGCCTGCGATTTCCTCGGCCACAAATATTCCTTGCATGAAGCCTCGGTGAGCAAGCTGCAGTCCAGGTGTCATGTCACCGACTGCATAAACTTGGGGGAGGTTTGTCTGGAGCCTTTCGTTGGTTAGAACAAATCCACGGTCCATCGTTATGCCCTGCTCTTCAAATCCAAAGCCTGTGGCATTTGGTCCACGACCGACGGCCACTAGAAGAAGATCAGCGGCAACGCTATCGCCGTTGTCCAGTGTGACAACAACGCCATTGTCATCCTGGGTTACTTGGCTGAACTTATTTCCAAGTTTTAGCTCCATGCCACGCTTTTTATAAGCGCGCTCTAGACCCTTGCTCATGGCGGGGTCCTCGTTGGGCACTAGTCGGTCAAAGCCTTCAATGATTGTTACTTCAGCTCCGAACGACCTCCAAATGGAGGCGAATTCGACACCAATCACGCCACCGCCGAGGATTGCAACCTTGTTCGGAACCCAGTCCATTTGCAGGGCTTGATCGCTTGTTATTACCCGACCTGTGATTTCTACGCCAAGGGTTTTTGTTACCGAACCTGTTGCAAGAAGCACATTGGTTCCCGTATAAACCTCGGTACCCACGGTGATCGACTTAGGTCCGGTTAGGTGACCTTCTCCTTGTACTGAGGTTATGTTTTTGGAGCCGACTAGCCCAGTCAAACCTTTGTAGAGTTTGTCAACGATGGAATCCCGGTACTTGTTTACCTGAACCATGTCGATGCTCTGGAAGGTGGCATTCACTCCGAAGTGGGCGGCTTCTTTAGTGGTGTCGGCTACCTCGGCTGAGTGCAACAACGCTTTGGTTGGAATGCAACCGCGGTGTAGGCAGGTGCCACCGAGTTTGTCTCGTTCGATAAGTGCCACTGTTAGCCCAAGTTGTGCTGCACGAAGGGCAGCCGCATAGCCACCGCTTCCGCTGCCAAGGATCACAAGGTCAAAATTATTCTCTGCCATAAAAAACTCCAAAAAACGCGGCTTGTGGGATCAACTCTACTACTTAGCTAGAACTCAAGTTCTTGGCCATTTGCACGAGTGTGCGAATAGCAACCCCGGAGGCACCCTTTGGGGTAGAGGCGAACGGACCTCCGTCATTATTTGCTGGACCGGCGATGTCCAAGTGCGCCCAAGATGCTTCTGGGTTTACAAACTCGCTCAGAAACCAGCCAGCGATAAGCATTCCACCGGCCCGGTTTCCAATCTTCACGTTTGTTAGATCTGCAATGTCGGAATCTAGCAGGGGCCTCAGTTCAGCTGGCAAAGGCATCTGCCACATCAGCTCGTCCGATTCGATAGCCGCCGCTTGAATCAGCTTGACCGCCTCGCCGTGACCCATCACGCCCGCATATCTATTTCCAAGGGCGATCGTGGCAGCGCCGGTCAGGGTGGCGACATCGACGATGTGATCGACGTTCATTTCGGACAGAATTGACAGACCGTCCGCCATCACTAGCCTGCCCTCAGCGTCGGTGTTTAGTACTTCAACAGTCTTGCCATTTCTCATGGTCAGTACGTCGCCAGGTCTAGTTGCTTGGCCGGACGGCATGTTTTCAGCAACGCAGAGTATGGCTGTTACGTTCAGGGCCAACTTTTGCTCTGCAATTGCAAGAACGGCGGCCATTACTGTTGCAGCGCCGGCCATGTCGTATTTCATCCCGACCATCGATTCTGCTGGCTTCAAAGAAAGCCCACCGGTATCAAAGGTGATTCCCTTACCAACCAGTCCAAGGTGCTGGCCGCCGCCGCGATACGTCATCTTTATAAGTCTCGGTGGTCTCTCCGAACCTTTTCCGACTCCCAAGATTCCACCGCAATTTTCCTTGGCTAACCTTGCTTCATCCCAGACTTCTATCTCAATCGGGAGTCCGGTGCTTGCGGCAAGGCAGATCTCTGCAAGCTTCTCGGGCCACAAGTCGTTGGCAGGTGTGTTGATTATCTGCCGTGCTTGAACGATTCTGCTAGCAAGGTTCAGGGACTGAGACAGGTCCGATCCAAGGTGCTGCTCATCTACAATGAGCTCGATCGCTAATAACTCCGATGTTGATTTTTTGTATTCTGAGGGAGTGTCCATTCCAAGCAGGCAACCCTCGGCTGCCAGCAGAATCTCTTCTGCTGTTGCCTTTGTCAAATCAATGCTCAGGTGAGAAACCCCTTTTGACGCCCTTACGGCAGCTGCACCGAAGTTCCTGTAATTGATGGCGTCTCCACAGCCGATTACGGACAAGACCACATCGTCCCCGGGCACTCGGGCAGAGTGTTCTAATTTCGCGGATGCTCCGTACTCGATCAGTGCATCAGGGAGCGCAGAGACTGCCCAGTCGGATTGGGAATTTCCGCTTGTTTTCGGGACCGCTAGGTGTGTGAACTTACTGGTTCTAATTGCACTCAATGTGATGTTTTGCATATTCGTAAGTTTAGGTCGGTTAGGCTTAAAGGGTGAACCAGCTATACGAACAATTCAGTCATGCCGAGATTCCATCTGGACTACCGATGGTCGCACTGATCTCGGGGTTTAGCGATTCAGGGAGCACGATTTCTCAGCTGTCTGATCACTTTTTTTCGGAGCTGAATCACGAATTGGTTCTGAGTTTTGACAACGATGAATTTTTGGATTATCGATCACGGCGCCCAGCGCTTTTTTTTGAGAAGGACCACATCGAGTCTTATGAACCGCCGTCGCTATCCGTGCACCTTGTGTTCGACGAAGCGCAGCAGCCGTTCTTGCTGTTGGAGGGTTATGAGCCGGATTTGAAATGGGAGGCATTTGCTGCGAGTCTCCTTGAAATCATTCAGCGCTTTCGGGTCTCAAATTTCACTTGGGTTCATTCCATCCCATTTCCGATTCCCCACACCAGACCTGTTGGGGTCACGGTCTCGGGCAATCGCAAGGACATGATTGAAAGGTTTTCCGAATGGAAACCCCAGACTCAGGTTCCGGGAAACGTGACGCACCTACTGGAATTTCGTTTGAGCGCACAGGGTGTAAACACGGCTGGGTTTGTGCTTTTGGTACCTCACTACTTGGCTGACAACGAGGTTCCTAATGCCGCGATTACGGGCCTAGAGCTAATCAGCGCGGCAACTGGGCTGGTGTTTCCATCGGATCAGCTACGTGACGATGCCGGAAAGTTTGAAACGAAGGTCAAGAGCCAAATAGAGGACAACCCTGAATTGAGTAAATTGGTGCAAACTCTTGAGGCCGGTTACGCGAGTGGGGGCTCTGGTCCTTCAAAAGCACCCATCAGCAAACCCTCAGGGGAGCCTCGAAGTGTTGACGAGCTCACCGAAGAGCTGGAAAATTATCTTTCAACGATGAGAAAAAATACTGACTCTAAGGAATAAAATCATGGACAATTACCTTTACATGTGAAAGACGGCAATAATTAGTGGCATACTAGCTGTTCGAAACCCTTTCAGGTCGCATGACTTGACAAGGGTTTAAAGTCTGCCCAAGAGCGAGGTCTATCATCGCAACAGTGTCAAAGGCGAAAGCCAAGGAAGCCTCATCAGAGAAAGCCGTCAAGGCTGATCCTAAGAAGGCAATCGTAAAGCCGGCAAGGGCCGCGCCAAAAACAGAGTCCGACGCACACGTTAAGGCTGCCGAGAAGAAAACAACGACAAAGCCCAAGGCCAAAAAAGAGGCTTCGGTAGAAGACATCGTTTCGGAGGCAACTTCAGCGGTTGATTTGAGCCTGGATACCGACTTAGATCCCGTAACTGCAGCCATCGAGCTACCCAAGGGTGCTTTAGTCATCAACGATGACGAAGACGACATTCCAGTTCAAAACCTGGCAATCACTGGAGCAACTGCTGATCCTGTGAAGGATTATCTCAAGCAGATCGGCAAGGTTGCTCTTCTAAACGCTGAGTTGGAAGTTGAACTTGCGAAGCGTATTGAGGCCGGTTTGTTTGCGGAAGACAAACTTGCTACCGAATCCAAGCTCGCTCCGGCCGACCGCAGAGACTTGAACTGGGTTGTGAAGGACGGAAAGCGTTCAAAATCGCACCTTCTAGAGGCGAACCTTCGATTGGTGGTCTCTCTGGCTAAGCGTTACACCGGACGCGGCATGCAGTTCCTAGATTTGATTCAAGAGGGAAACCTCGGCTTGATTCGTGCGGTCGAGAAATTTGACTACACAAAGGGCTTTAAGTTCTCGACGTACGCCACTTGGTGGATTAGGCAGGCTATTACCCGTGCGATGGCAGATCAGGCGAGAACTATTCGCATCCCTGTTCATATGGTCGAGGTAATCAACAAACTCGCACGAGTTCAGCGCCAGCTACTTCAGGACCTCGGAAGAGAGCCGACCCCGGACGAGTTGGCAGCTGAATTAGATATGACCCCTGAAAAGGTCGTCGAGGTCCAGAAGTACGGCAGAGAGCCAATCTCACTCTCTACTCCTTTGGGAGAGGATGGCGACAGCGAATTCGGTGACCTGATTGAGGACACCGAGGCAGTTGTCCCAGCCGACGCCGTAGGCTTCACAATGCTTCAGCAAGAATTAGAGCGGGTATTAGATAGCCTTCACCCTCGTGAGGCTGGAGTCATTCGCTCCCGATTCGGCCTGGGTGATGGAGTTCAGATGACTCTTGACCAGATTGGCGAAAAATTCGGCGTGACTAGAGAGCGAATTAGGCAAATCGAGTCAAAGACCATGTCGAAGCTTCGACACCCTTCTAGATCACAACTTCTTCGCGACTACCTGGACGGCTAAATGCGAGCCATCCTGGCGGTTTCGATCGGGAAGCTCTTAAGGTTTCTCGTTCGTTTAGTCAGGCCAGGCGGAGGCTCAGCACTTCCGGGATTAGTGGCAAATAAATTAGACCCAAAACTTCTTTTCAATGCCCTTGCAGCTCTCGATCAGGGGCTAGTGGTCGTGTCCGGTTCGGCAGGAAAGTCATCAACAACTGGCTATCTAGTTAGCTTGCTGGAAGCTCACGGGCTTCGCGTCTTTACGAACAGCAGCACAGCAAACATTCGGCAGGGCCTTGTTGCAGCCGTCTTAAAACAGGGCAACTGGCGAGGCCGGATTGACTCTGACATAGCCGTGTTGGAATTGGACGAGGGGCACGGGGCGGTTCTTGCCGGAGAGCTTGAGGTGCGATTAGCCCTTCTAACTAATGTCTTTTCGGATCAACTAGATCGGTTCAATGACCCGGACGACGTAATTGCGATGCTGAAACAAATAGGGTCAGCCGCCAAGGTCGTTGTTATAAATGTTGACGACAAGAACCTGGCTCAACTGGAATTCAGTGCCCCCGTTATCGGGTTTGGGCTCTCTGCTGAGATGGCAAAGACTCGAAGGGCCAATTACGCGCTTAATTTTGGAACCCATCCGGCTATATCTGCTTTTGCTGAAGCCGGACAGGACTGCATCGTGGTTCATTCCTTTGATGAGACCAAGTACGTCACAACAAGCTTGCCAGAGCATCAAGCGCTGAATTTATCAGCCGCTGTCGCAGCGCTGCATCAATTAATCGAGCCTTCCGGCAGCATTATTAGTGCGGAGCTTAAGGAATTAAAACCAGTTTTTGCCCGAAACGAAGAGGTCGTAGTTTCTGGCGTGGATGTGACTATTAGATTAGTTCAGAATCCGATTAGCTTTCAGTTGAACATAGATGAGCTAGTACCTGACCAAGTCCCACTTATGTTGATGGCCGGTCGTGACATTCACGATCCGAGTTGGCTCTGGACAGTTGATTTTTCGAAGATAAAGAAAGTGGATATTGTTGGGGGCTTTAACGCCAATGAGCTTGCTCTGCGCTTGGCTTTTGACGGCGTAGAAGTTGGGGTTGTGATTGAGGATGCTATCGCTGCCGCGGATAGTTTTCTTGCGTTACCAGGCACTGGCCACACTCTATTGTTTAGTGCAGATGCCATGCGTCGCGTCAGAAGGCACTGGGGGCTGGCCAAGTGACTAGTTATTTTAGTTTTCACAGCGAACATTTTGATAACAACGGGGATCAAGGAAACCTATCTGTTCTCAGGTATTTTCTAGCCAAGCAAGATGTGGCATTTGACGAGGCGGGTGAATTAGCATCGGCCGATTTCGTTCTGGTCGGCGACGCTAGTCGCGCGGCGATGCGCGAGTATGGGGACGAGCTTTTGGGCTTAGCATCTGTCTTAAAAGTCAGGCACGATACTGGGCTGCCAACGCTCCTGGTTGGTTCAAGCTATGAGTTCTTGGCTTCTCAAGTTACTTGGTTAGAAACACCTGGCCGCGGTTCCGTAGTCAGCGAATTCAGGTCGGTGGTTACCGATGAGGCCGGACCTGTTGTTGGCTATAGAAATAGTTCAATACTGGACCTAGATTTCGTGCGGAATGGCGACTTCATCGCTACCACTCTCTTCGGCCCAATTTTGGCGAAGAATCCAAACCTATTGGACCAGATGCTTGTTGCTTGCGGAGGATCTCCCGCCGATTGGAAGCCACAAATGAAAGATTGGGTAAAAAACATTAGAGAAAAAGGTTACGCAGTTTAGACAAATGTATAAGGACTGTCGAGCCTGGGTGAAGAGAGCCCTGCTTGTGCAGGCTCGTTAGGCCTGGTTTAGGTCAGAACTTTGGTCGTGCCACTCCAGAGTGATTGGCTCTAGCTTTGCCTTGTTGGCGTTTCCGTGGTGTGCGCAAAACAGTAACTCTCCGCCTGCGAGTTGAACTCTCATGTATGCCTGCGCTCCGCAAACGTCACATCGGTCACTGACCAATAACTTTGTAGTCTCTGTCGTGTTCTCCATGGCTCCATTTAACCACGGTTGCGCCGAAGGCATGTGACATTTAGAGCGAGTTTCTCTTACGGCGAAGTGGCGCAGTGCCAGTCTGGTCATCCGGGGTTAGTGTTTCTGGGTGGATGATTATTCAGCTAGACACCTTTCGGTCCTTGAGGGGCTCGAAGCAGTTAGAAAAAGACCGGGCATGTATATCGGATCGACCGACGGTCGCGGTCTTATGCATTGTCTTTGGGAAATAATTGACAACTCGGTCGACGAAGCTCTCGCGGGACACGGTAAGTCCATAGGCCTAGTAATTCACGCGGACGGCTCTATCACGGTTATAGATGATGGCCGAGGAGTTCCGGTCGACATAGAGCCTAGAACTGGTCTGTCCGGCGTTGAAGTCGTCTTTACCAAGTTGCATGCCGGTGGCAAGTTCGGTGGCGGATCCTACGGTGCTTCTGGTGGATTGCACGGAGTCGGTGCATCTGTAGTAAATGCGTTGAGTTCTCGTCTAGATGTCGAGGTGGATCGCGCCGGTCAAACTTGGGCCATGTCTTTCCACAGGGGTGAGCCGGGAGTGTTTACTGGCGAGGGTCCAAATGCGGACTTCAGACCTTTTGTTGATAAGAGTGAACTTAGGGTCGTTGGCAAAGTTGCCAAGTCAAAAACCGGCACAAGGGTTCGATATTGGCCCGACTCACAAATTTTTGAGCCAGGTGCGGATTTTCAAATGCAGGACTTGGAAAGTCGGCTAAGACAGACTGCTTTTTTGGTTCCCGGGCTGGTCCTTAGTGTCCACGATGAGCCATCAGATGTTAGTCAGAAGTTTGTCTTTGAGGGCGGTATCACTGAGTACGTAGAGTATTTGGCGGCCGACGGGCCGGTGTTGGCAACTCGACGCATCCAGGAGACGACGAGTTTCCGGGAGACTGTTCCAGTTTTAGACGAGGCGTCAGGCTCAATGAAGAGCAAAGAGGTCGAGCGACAATGTGTTGTTGATGTCGCCCTGAGGTGGGGAAGTGGTTTTGATACCAGAGTCAATTCTTTTGTAAACATAATCTCAACTCCTAAAGGTGGCTCTCACTTGACTGGTTTCGAGCAAGCCCTCCTCAGGTCTTTCAGGACAGCGATTGAGGCTAATGCTCGGCGACTGAAGGCGACATCTCTAAAGATTGAGCGCGATGATGTCATGGCGGGCCTCACTGCTGTTGTGTCCGTCAGTTTTCCAGAGCCACAGTTCGAGGGTCAGACAAAAGAAACACTCGGCACGCCAGCGATAAAGGCGATAGTTGCCAACTCGGTTGCGAAATGGGCTGATGAGCTTCTCGCTGGCAAGATCCGTGGCACAAAAGCCGAGGTCGATGCGCTTCTGGACAAAGTCGTTAGCGAGGCCAAGACTCGCATTAGTGCCAGGAGCCTGAAGGACACACAGCGCAGAAAAAATGCTCTTGAGTCATCTTCGCTACCTAGCAAGCTTGTCGATTGCCGCGGCAGTGCCACGGTTGGTTCTGAGTTGTTCATTGTTGAGGGCGACAGCGCCTTGGGAACGGCTAAACTTGCCCGCGATTCGGCGTTTCAGGCGCTACTTCCTATTCGGGGCAAAATTCTAAACGTCCAGAAAGCGTCTTTATCTGACATGCTTTCCAATGCCGAGTGTGCTGCAATCATTCAGGTTCTTGGAGCAGGTTCGGGTCGAACTTTTGATTTGGAGCAGGTTCGGTACGAGAAAATCATTCTCATGAGCGATGCGGACGTTGATGGTGCCCACATCAGAACACTGCTGCTCACGCTATTTTTCCGCTACATGAGACCACTTGTTGAGGCCGGAAGGGTATACGCAGCCGTTCCTCCACTCCACCGTGTGGAGACTGCGGGTCGAAACAAAGAGGTGATTTACACTTACTCACAGCAAGAGCTCACCGACCTTCTCAAAAGCCTTGAGAAGGCCGGTAAGTCATATAAGCAGCCTATTCAGCGTTATAAGGGCCTAGGCGAGATGGATGCAGATCAGCTGGCTGAGACTACGATGCAACCCTCGAACCGGATGCTACGACGCATCACGGCCTTTGACGCGGCCGCCGGAGAGCGAACCTTCGAGTTGCTGATGGGCAACGAAGTGGCTCCTAGGCGTGACTTTATTGTTGACTCAGCCGATGATTTTGACAGAGAAAAAATAGACGCTTAGAAGGCTGCCGCCAGATAGTCATCAACGGCTATTCCACTGCCATCACGGCGCTGTTCAATTTCAACCGCTGCGAGGGCTGAACCATCAAGATTTAGAAGTATGGGGCTCGCAGAGCAAAAGCCTGCGAAATATAGCTGGTCTTGATTTTTCAAGAAGCGGTGACATCTAACACCTTGAGTTGCCCGGCCTTTCCGAGGGTAATTGGCAACTGGTGTTATTTTTATCGAGCCCGGATCAGTGGAGCCAAGTGCCAAGGATGAGTTAGCGGCTGTGACCAAGTGAGTATCAGAATCGACAACGCCAAAACTGATGACCCTTGAATTACTGGCGGTAATTCCAGACATGCCTCCAGCGCTCAGTCCTTGAGGTCTCACCGATGCTGCGGGGAAGATAAGAACATTGGCGTTGCTTGTCACGAAGCAGAGCTCTGAGCCATCTTCGGCGATGCTGAAGGCGACAATCTTGTCGCCTTCTTTTAGCCCAATAACCTCCACTTCTTCCTTGTCCGGAAAAGGGCCGGTGAGTCTCTTTACAACGCCGTTATTGGTTCCGATGGCGTAGGTGGCATCGCTTAGCCAGTCCGCCATGCCGACGACTGATTCGCCAGATAGCCCAAGAAATTTGTCAGCACTAGAAGCAGTCGTGGACACACCAGCTGACATTGCTGGTAGGTCAGAAACATGAACTCTTAGTATTCGACCCCTAGATGTAACGAGGCCAACATCTTTCCTAAGAGAAGTGCTCATAAAACTGCCTGATCGCGATTGCGACTGTGATGAAGGTTCGCTGCGGAAAAGATTGCCCATTGCATCTAGATAAACCGTTGCGGGGGAGTCCTCAAGTTGAGCTACCTGGACCGGCTTTCGAGAGACTGTAACGCCCTCTGAGTCGATTAGTTGAGTTCGCCTAGCGTCTCCAAATTCTTCGGCGACCTCGTCGAGCTCCTTGGACACCAATCGCTTCACAAGCTCGTCACTACCAAGCAGTTGCTGAAGGTTTGCGATTTCCTTTCGAAGCGTGTCAGCCTCTGTTTCCAACTCAATCAGGCTAAATCTGGTGAGCCTTCGAAGCCTTAGTTCCAGAATGTAATCGGATTGCAGTTCCGACAGATCAAACACTTTTCTAAGACGATCGCGAGCGGCGTCGGCCGTGTCTGAGGCCCTGATGACCTCAATTATTTCGTCAATGTTGAGTACTGCAATCGCCAGACCGTCAAGAAGGTGGAGCCTTCCCATTCTGCGATCTAATCGATTTTTACTTCGTCGAGTGGTGACGCTAATGCGGTGCTTGAGGTAAACCTCAAGAAGTGCCTTCAGTGGCATTTGCTGCGGTCGGCCTTCGACCAGCGCGACATTGTTTATGCCGAAGCTTTCCTCGATTGGCGTCAAGCGGTAAAGGGCATCTATGACGGACGCTGGATCGAATCCGGTTTTGAGTTCGATGATTAGACGCAGACCGTTTTCGCGATCGGTTAGGTCGACAACGTTGTGGATTCCCTCAAGCTTCTTGGAGGTAACGGCGTCGCGTATTTTTTCGATGACTCTTTCGGGGCCAACCAGGTAGGGCAGCTCAGTGACGACAAGGCCTGTGCGCCGCGGACCCACCATTTCAACCGAGATCTTTGCTCGGGTGCGAAATGTACCTCTACCAGTTTGATAGGCCTCCCTAAGGCCTTCGCCGACTAGGGCAACGGCACCAGCTGGCAAATCTGGCCCGGGCAGTACTTCCATAATCTGGTCAAGAGACGCCTCTGGGTTCTTGATCAACAAGTGCAGTGCTGCAACGACCTCTCGCAGATTGTGAGGCGGCATGTTGGTTGCCATACCTACGGCGATGCCGCTGGCACCGTTGACAAGGAGGTTTGGGAAGGCGGCAGGTAATACTGAAGGCTCAGTCAACTGGGCATCGTAGTTTGGTGTGAAGTCGACTACGTCCTCATCGAGGCTCTGATTAAGCGCCTCTGCAGCCTTGGCGAGGCGGGCTTCGGTGTATCTTGCGGCAGCCGGGCCGTCGTCAAGGCTTCCAAAGTTTCCGTGACCGTCTATTAGAGGCAGGCGCAATGAGAAATTCTGCGACATTCTCACGAGAGCGTCGTAGATTGCTTGGTCGCCGTGTGGGTGCAACTTGCCCATGACTTCACCGGTGACTCGCGCCGACTTCACGTGACCGCGGTCGGACTTCAGGCCCATCTCGCCCATTTGGTAGATGATTCTTCGCTGAACAGGCTTTAGTCCATCCCTAGCATCCGGAAGAGCTCTTGAATAAATAACAGAGTAGGAGTACTCCAGGAAACTCTCTTGCATTTCTGCAGAGACATCAATGTCTACAATTCGTTCTGATGTATCGGTCATGAGTCCTAGCTGTGCGAAACTTGTGGGGTGCCTTCGACTTTACCCGCTGTCCCCAAAGCTTTAGGGAACATTCGCAACGTGTTCACATCTGGGCTTCTCTCGTTGCAGGGGCTTGCCAACCCCTTGGGTTTGAGTCAGAAGCAAAAGGTCATCGTCATACTGATCGATGGCCTTGGGGCCGAACAGATAATGCAGCGCAGTGGCCACGCACCTTGGCTCAACAGCCTGCTTAACAAAAAAAGCATCTCTGTTTGCGGTTTCCCTGCCACCACAAGTGCAAACATTGCTTCTTTTGCCACCGGTGATTCCCCAGGGCAACATGGCCTAGTAGGGCACCGGGTTTGGGATAGAAGTCATGATGAGCAAATAAACCTTCTGGTCGGGTGGAACGAGCGTACGGATCCCCAAGTTTGGCAACCACGCGAAACTGTTTCTGAGCGAGCATTGTCGCTTGGATTGCAGTGCAATGTTGTCGCCGCATCCGAATACCGCGACTCCGGTTACACCGAGGCCACAATGCGAGGCGCTAATTTCATCGGCGCTAACACTTGGCAGGAGAAGTTTGAGGCGGCCAGGGTGATTGCTAATTCCAAGCAACAGTCTCTTACTTATTTGTACATTCCCGAACTTGATAAATATGGCCATCAAAGTGGGTGGTCTGGTTCTGGTTGGGCTGCCATGCTGGAAGAACTCGACGTAATGCTCAGGTCCTTCTGCGACCAAATCCCGAAGGACACCGGTGTTGTCATCACAGCAGATCACGGAATGATAGAGACTTCCAAGCCTAGGCAGCTAGTGCTCGATAATTGCTACGATAAAAGTGGATCGGTCCAGTTTGTTGGGGGAGACACGAGAGTAAATTATGTCTATCTTGGTGATTCAGGCGCTATCGACCAAGTTGTTGCTGACCTAGAGCCATTTAGTTACGCGTTCGACGCCGTGAAAACTGAGGAAGCCATAGCGGCTAATTGGTTTGGTGAAGTTCTCCAGCCGGCTAAGGATCGATTACCCGAGCTAATGCTTCTCGCAAAATCGGACTTCACGTTGTATCACTCGAAGTACTTCAAGGCCAGGAGCTTTGACATGATTGCGCATCACGGATCGCTGTCACCGGCTGAAATCAGAGTGCCGCTAATCCGAATCGGGTTCTGAGTTCGTAGTCCCAAGAACAATTTCATCCCAGCTCGGTAGCGAAGCTCTTCCCTTCGCGGTGGCTGGCTTCAAATCGGCCTGCTTCCTTCTGGTCCTCAGCTCTTCGACGAGGCTGTGAACAGATGCGGTCCGCTCAGAATCGGCCGGCTTCTCAGTAATTTCTTGAGAAGGAGGATCACTTATGTTTAAGCTCTCGGATAAAACTGTCTCGTGGAAAACCGGTGAAGTGACATCTCTGCGTGATTGCTGTCTTGAGGCCTTTTGAGCCTCAGCATTCGTGGGCTCGATGCTTCTGGAGCGAGGGTCAAACTTCCAGGTCATCAGTGATTGGCCGCTAGCGTGAACGTTCCAAACTCCCTCGGTTTTAGCAACGCTGAAGTTTGCTGAGGATTCGGTGCGCGTAACTAAGTCTTGAAACCGCAGCATGCTAACGCCGTCACTAACCTCAGTGTTTAGAGCTGCCTCTAAGACGTATCGAAGCTCGTCCAGTATCGGGGCCGCAAATGGTCTAATGGCGTCAACATCTTGGTTAACCTGAGCCGCAACCTCGTCGATGGTGTGTCCTGCCCGAATTAGATCTTGAACTAGTTTGGGGCTGAAGTCTGCTCCGGATACTCGCGGATTGTTTTTGAGGGCGTCTCTCATCGAATCGTCGATGGGGACCTGGAAGCGTTCTCCTTGGTCCGACTCGAGAATGATTGCGTCACCGTCTCTGGCAACAAATCTTAGGTTCATGAATGCCTCCTAGCTAAGAAGTGTTGCACTCTGGGTCGGTTGTTTGCTTATTTGCCTCGGTGAGTTTGGGAAAGGATTAGGTATTGCGGCGAGCCTAGTTTGCATATTATTGATTCCTAGGGCATAGTTCACGCCGAGACGCACAGAGAGGTTGGACAGCATGGCAACGGATTACGACGCAACTCGAAAGACGGATGACGACACCGAGTCCCTTGATGCACTCAAGGAAAGAGGCCCTTCTGTGGGTTCTGGCGGCGATGATGATGTCGACAACGCCGACGGGTTTACTATGCCGGATGTCATTAACGAGGAGCTTGAAGTTGTTGTTTTGCCGCTTCAGGATAACGAATTTACTTGTACTACCTGTTTTCTAGTCAAGCCGCACCACCAGAGAGCTTCTAAGCCTCGTTCAGCTGCCGTTTGCATTGATTGCGCTGGCTAGCTCAGCTGGGTTTCTAGTGCTTATGAGTAGGTAGGCCGTGGGGTCGTTTGGATCTGTCACGGCAACTTTCACCATGTATTTGATGTCCCCTCGAATGACAAATTGTGCAGCGGGACTAAGCCCGGGTCCTCGCTCTGTCTTCATCTGATCCCCTTCTAAGCCAAGTGCCTCACCTAACGCACTTAGCGGGACATTTATACGCCCAACGCGAATGTTTTCCGACACTTGGATAGTGGGGGCGGAGAAAATCGAGAGAAGCACGAGCCCAACGGGCACCAGGACCGCCAGAACTATCGCTCCAGTCTGAGAGACGGGTAGGACAGACAACAAGACCAGCGGAGCAGAAAGGCCCATGGCAACTAAAAATCCGACTGAGGGGTAAAGGCGTTCGAAATAAGAATTTGCAAGCACAGGAATACATTACGCTCTAGGCATGGATTTGGAAGTGCTAATAATTGCCCAGGATGGCTTTGAACCGATTTATGCAAAGCCAGGGGATGCCGGCTGCGATCTACGTTCGACTCATCAACTCGTGATTGGTGCCGGTGAGCGGATGCTCGTTCCTACCGGAGTGAAGCTCGCGATGCCCGATGGTTATGTAGGCCTTGTTCACCCAAGGAGCGGGTTGGCGGCAAAGTACGGAATTACTGTGTTGAACGCGCCTGGAACAGTCGACGCTGGTTATCGCGGAGAGATTATGGTCACATTGCTAAACACCTCCGCGGAGAATTTTCCGATTCAAATCGGTGATCGCATTGCACAGTTGTTGTTCCAAAAAGTCGAACGAGCGCGTTTTGTCGCGGTCGGTGAATTGCCTGAATCAAGTCGCGGTGAAAGCGGCTTTGGTTCCAGCGGAAGGTCATAATGTCAAAGTCGAGCCCTGTGGATAGAGATACAGCTGGTCCATTCGATATTTCTGAAATCGGTGTGTTAACTCC